>Ga0209643_1000079_pt1 | contig 254649 bp, 238 predicted proteins | sample AutmiccBRH37_all_FD_187383 | JGI IMG/M metagenome (GOLD analysis project Ga0209643, IMG submission 187383) | Deep subsurface microbial communities from Mt. Terri, Switzerland - Autotrophic microbial communities BRH/37_all (SPAdes) (version 2) | ecosystem: Environmental > Aquatic > Deep... | reverse complement strand
GCGCGTTGCACTGCAGGTCAATACTTCACTCTTATTCTACCATAGTACCAAAAGGCTGGTTACTTGTCAGCCGTACCGACGGCGATCGAACCACCCACAAAGGCAGCCATGTGCGCTGGTCGGCCTCACACCTCGTAGTTCAGGTCTATTGCTTCAAATACCGGTCAAACTCCCGCACCATCTTGGTGAAGGCATCCTGCCAGGTCTCGCGGTGGGCGAAGGTGTGGACCTCGCCGGGGTAGTAGTAGGCTTCATAGTCCTTCCCCATCTTGACGCAGTCCTTGACGATCCGGTCCATCTGGGCGAAGTCGACGTTGGCGTCGGCGGTGCCGTGGAAGTTAATCAGCGGCTTCTTCAGGCCCTCCTTGAAGGTGACGGGGGACCCCTGGGAGTAGAGCTCTGGGCTCTCCTCGGGGGCGCCGCCGAAGTAGGTCTTGAAGAGCCCGCCCTGCTTGCCGTGGCGCGACTCAATCCAGCGGGTCCACTGGGCGAAGTCCCAGATCCCCGCGATGTTGACCCCCAGGGCAAACTCGTCGGGATGCTGGGTCAGGGCGTGAAGGGTCATGTAGCCGCCGTAACTGAGGCCGTAGACCCCTACCCGATCAGGGTCGACGAAGGGCAGCCCCTTCAGGTAGCGCCCGGCCTTGACGACGTCCTCCAGGTCATCGACACCCATCTTGTGGTAGAGGGCGTTGCGGAAGTCGCGGCCGTAGCCGATGCCGCCGCGGAAGTTTATCGACAGGGTGACATAGCCCTGGTGGGCCAGGTACTGGTTGAAGCCGTAGAAGAGGGCGTAGGAGCGGAGCGGGTGCCAGCTGCCCCGCAGCTGCCGGATGGGTCCGCCGTGGACCCAGACCAGGGCCGGGTAGCGTTTGCCGGCGTCGAAATTGTTGGGCTTCACCAGGAAGCCGTCGATGTCCCAGTCCAGGGCGCCCTTGTAGGTGATGCGCTGGGGCGGGCTGAACTTATCCCCGGTCCAGGTGTCGGGCAGGGAGTTGGTCAGCTGCCGGCAGTCCTGGGGTGAGAGTGTTGGGAGCCCTGGGGGGGATACCCCTCCGGGGAGGTCGACAACCCAGAGGTCCAGGGGGCGGTGGACATCGCAGTGGGTGAAGGCGATGCGGTCTCCCCGGTGGGACCAGCGGGGCTGGGCGTTGGTGACGGGGAACTCCAAGAGCTTGACCTCGGCCCCGGCCTCCAGGTCATAGAGCCACAGGTGCCGCTCCCGGGGGCTGTTGCGGTTGGAGGCGTAGATGAAGCGGGCGCCATCGGGGGACCAGGCCACGGCGTCGCCAGCATGGGCCAGATCCTCGCACTGGCCGGTGGTCAGCTGCTGGACCTTGCCGCTCCCACGTCCAGGAGGTAGTGATGGTACCAGCCGTCGTCCTCCAGGTGGAGCAGCACCCGACGGCCCTGGGGGCTGATGGAGTAGTCCAGCATCCTAGCGGTGCCGCGACCGGTGGCGTCCCGGGCGGTGTAGACCAGCTCCGGTCGGGGGTGGAGGGGCGTCTGTACCCCGATGGCCTTGTAGTCCCGGGCGCCTTCAGCGGCGCCGGAGTCGAAGGCCAGGTCTACCCGGTAGAACTCCTTGGCCATCCCGCCCTGGGCGCTGAACCCGTAGAAGAGATCCTTCTCGGAAAGCCAATCGGCGTTGGCGGCGGTCTTGTCCCGGAGTGCCGTCTGCCAGAGGAGCTCACCCTGGGGGCTGGCCACGGCAATCTGTACCACCTTGTCCTCGTCCATGAAGCGGAAGCAGAGCATCTGGCCGCCGGGCGACCAGTTCAGGGCCGGGCCTGGCCCGAAGGCGAGCTGGGCCACGGTGCCGTCGACAGCCACCTCCCTGGCCACTTGGGCCTCAAAGTCATAGAGCCACAGGCCCTGGTCCCGGACGAAGGCGGCAACCTTGCCCTTGGGCGACCAGCTGGGGGCCGCCTCCACGGCTCTGGTCTCTGTCAGGGGCCGGAGGTTGAACCGGCCGCCGCCCTCACCGTCATCATGGTCATCGGGGCTGGCCAGCCAGAGGTCCTTGTCCATGGCCACCAGCAGGGAGCCGTCAGCGGGGTGCCAGTCAAAACCCGAGACCCTCCCCTTGGCGGAGGTCAGCCTCCGGGGCGGGGCGCCGCCGGCGCTCTCCACCAACCAGAGGTCCACCTTGCCGCCGTCATCCCAGAGATAGGCCAGCCACCTGTCGTCAGGCGACCAGTCCCAGGCGCCAAGGTACTTCACATCGAGCAGTTCATTAAGGGTCAGTTTATCAGATATGAGAGATCCCTCCCCGGACTCACCATTCTGTGGGTAGATCGGTCCATCGCTACAAGCTAACCAGCCCTTCGGCGCTGGGAGGGGCCAATCCTGCCGGGGACGGGGGCGCGGGCAAGACATCGACATCGACGCCGCCGCCACAGGTGTCTGCCCACCAACTGGTTAACTGACCATGGAGTTGCTACAATAGACAAGAGACCAGCCAGATAGGGAGGACATTATGTCTCGTGAAATAGCCATCCTTCGGATCACTGAGAAGGAGTATCCTGAGTTTGCGAAGCTCCTGGAGTATCGCCGCACCGGCAGGGATGATGACGACGGCGATACCGGTGCCTACGCCGACCCCGGCCTGCAGGAGTTCTTTAAGCGGTACTCTGTCCTCAACTCAGACGGCTTCTTCATCTTCGCCGCCAGGCAAGGGGGTAGGTACGTGGGGTACATCTCCGCCATCCTCATCCCCAAACCCGACCCGCGCCGCGGCGTTCTCTATGTGGACGAACTCTGGACTGCCCCACCCTACCGGCGCCAGGACGTGGCCTCGCGGTTGATGGAAAAGGTGATTGCCATCGCCAGGGAGCTTGACCTGTGGCGGGTTCGCCTCTATGTGGGCGTAGACAATGTGGCGGCATGGGACTTCTACAAGCGGGCTGGCTTCACGGAGAAAGACACCTGCAGGTTCTGCGAGATTGACCTCAAATAGAACCAGGTGGATCAGGGGGAGGCGAGCTGCCCCCACAGGGCGGTGCCGTACAGTGGGAGCGGGCGCGATGGCTGACAGTCGCGCCAGTAGCATATGCTACCAATAGCTGGACTCTCCAGGAACCAAGTCCTGGCTCTAATCTCCCAGACTAAACCTCCAGATGGCCTGCCCCGTTTGGAATGGATTCTGAAAGACAAACTCATAATAGGAGGAGTCGCAGACATCAAAGGCTATCTCGCCTCGCAACTTGCGGCCGCCACCGATGTCTCCATCCAGTGAGCCCTTTGTATCAGCGAACAACGAGTGTGTCTGGCTGTATCCCCGGCCATCCAGGAGCTTTATCTGCAACAGCGATGATAGACCTACAGATTCCTTTCCAGTGTTCTCTACTGTGGCATCGAGGATTAGAAACCTGTCGTTTTCAGGCTTGCTCCAGTCACTCCCTGCTGAGATCCTGACAGAATTGAGGGTAACCACCAAGTCACCGAACTTGACTGAATCGCCAAGGCTAAAGGCGTCCCCGAAGGGACCATCATCTTGCATAGCTGCAACACCTACATCGCCGCTGGCAACTTCCGAGCGGGTCACGCGCCAAATGGTCTGACTGCTACTCAGGATATCCCCTTTGAAGACGAACTCATAGTACTCGCTCTCTGGTACATCAAAGACTATCTGGCCCCTTATCCGTCTACCAGGCCCGATCTGTCCGTCCAGACTTCCCCTCCCGGTGGTGAACAGGGACTGATCGAGTGAGTAGCTTTCGTCATCATATAGTGCCATCTGTAGCATAGTCGAGAAACTCTGGTACTCGTCTGACGTGTTACTGATGGTAACATCCAGAACAAGGAAGAAGGCATTGTTCGGGGAATCCCACTCGTCGCCCTCAAGCATGTAGGCGTGGTTAACGGTCAGTTCCACTCCACCAACTGCAACGACATCACCGATCTTATTGGGCTCTGCGGCTTCTTCCTCTGTGGCTTGGCTCTCAGTACCCTCTCCTCCGGATTGGGTCTGACCCTCCGAACCCTCACCGGTGTCACTAGTCACAAGCTCTGGCTCTACACTCCCGCACCCAAGCGGAATGGCGATGATGACTACTAGTAGGATGAAGAGTGCCAGGCTCCTTATACGGTTCCTATCCATATAATGCACCTACTCCTTTCTGTCAACAGCTGACACCATCCGTCAACTCTTGCCAAGCTCTCTCTGAATCAAGCACCTCTGGTGATATTTAGTCCCTACCAGGTTCGACGAGGGAGTTGGCAACTCCTCTCTTGGCAGGAATAATCTATGAGGCAAGACAAGGGAAAGGCACAGAAACCAGGTCCGTTGAATAGCGATGGCGCCCGACAGTTCCTCAATCTGCTCCTGGTAGAATTCAACATGCTTCTGGTAAAACTGCCGAACCTCGTTGCTCCCTGATCTGAGCCACGAAGGGGTGGTCTCTCTACTGTCCGAGCCACTACCTGACGGTGATCATGTGGTCGGGTGTAAAGGTGCTTTCATCTTCCAGCTGATACTGAATGAGAACAAATCAACACAGCAGCGGGGCGCAGATATGAAAAAGCCCGCAAACATCAATGTCTACGGGCTTCTAACCTGTGGAGATGAGGGGAATCGAACCCCTGACCTCTTGAATGCCATTTTAGTAACTCCGCACGAGGCAAGCACCTTAAGGGCCAGTACCTCCTACCTGCACCTGATAGAATTCGCCATCTTCAGTCAGGGTGATGTAGACATATCGTCCTTTATCAGTAATCCAGTTGTTTCCCGCTCTAACGCCATTACCAGCTAGCCAAGATCGTTGCAGGAAAACAGATACCATCAAGGCATCTGGTTCAGGTTAAATTGAAACCTGAGTTCCTCACCATCGCCATCAGTAACAACGACGGTTAACCACTGGGTGGGGTCGAGATCTGCTATGAAGAGCGTAAAGTGTGGGGTCCAGCTGTAACCGTCACCTGATGGCTTCACGTCCTCACTCTTTGGATACAATGGTACTGTGGCTTGACACTGATAGGCAGCAACTTTATGAGCGCTGAAATCTGAGGAAGCCCCAGTAACATAAAGCTGAACAAGTATCTGTCCTTGCTGTTGGGACAGGGATGATAATGTCTGAGACAGGGTTACAGGTTCTCCCTCAACCTCAGCCTGCCAGGCCATAGCGGCGGCAAAGGCGAAATAGGTCCAGAGGGTTGCCGACTGATTGCGATGATATGCAGTCCACGGCCCTATCAAGTCAACAAGACCATCATAGGAGTAGGCTTCACCATAGGCCATAGCCAGGTCAACGTCAGCCTCTGTCATCCAGGCAATTGGCCCTCCACTCCACCACGGAATTCCGTGGATCATCTCACGCTCCGGAGGTCTGGTTGCCAATACAAGGGAGAGCTCCCGCCTCAGACCGTCGCGCTTAACGGTCAGGGTGATTTCGTCTCCGGTACTCTGCTGCTTCAAGGATTCAATCAGGTCAGCAGAGCTATACACGTCCCTTCCTGCCAACGCAGTGATGGTGTCACCGACTTCAACCCCGGCATTGTCGGCTGGCCCCTCCGGTACTACCAGAGTCACCTGAAGCCCCTCTGTTGAAGGCAGCCCGTAAGAAGCCGCCCAGCTCTCTTCAGCTCTGATGCCCAGGTAGGGTCGGGTAGCGATACCATCGGGCTGCCAGTCATCCAGCATGTCACGGACGGTTTTGGTCGGGATGGCAAAGCCTATACCCTCCACATCCACAGAGGCCACTTTGCTTGAGACAATGCCCACCACTTCGCCGGCAAGGTTCACCAGCGGGCCACCACTGTTGCCGGGGTTAACGGCAGCGTCTGTCTGGAGGAGCGGGACCCATCCTTCGGCCTCCCGTCCGATGCCACTGATAATACCGGCGGTGACAGTATTGTGATATTTCATGGTTAGGGGGTTACCAACCGCTATTACCCTTTCCCCAACCGTTGGTTCATCAATGGCAAAGCGGGCCATGGGCAGGTTCTCGGCTTCGATCTTAAGCTGAGCCAGGTCCGACAGCTCATCCCAGTTCCAAAGCTCGGCGTCGAACACCCTGCCATCACTGAGAACAACGAAGATCTCCTCGGCGTCACTGACCACGTGCTCATTGGTGAGGATGTAACCATTGGAGCTTCTGATGATCCCTGTGCCATGCCCTGTCACTTCTGTGGTTTCGCCCCCATAGTGAACCTGGCGTTTGACAACCACCCCGACGATGGCGGGCCGCACTTCATTAACTGCCTTTGCAAAGGGGTTTCTAGTGGATAACTCAACAACGTTAGCCTCGTAGTTCCACGTAACTTCGGTCCCAAGGGCCTGTGCAACGGCTTCCAGGGGAACCATCACCTGCCCGTCTATGACCGTTGACTCCAAGTTTTCGACAACATACCCGTCAACGAGAATCGTAGGCTCCTCTGCGCTTGCTGCCTGGCCTGCGCCTATCCATCCTACGGAGATGAGAAGTACCAGCATCCATGTGACTAGGACTTTGTGTCTCACGAAATCACCCCACTGATTTATGTACCCCTAGTGCTGATGGGAGTATAAGGATGCTAGTGAGTTCGACAATCACTCTGGAAAACCCTGCCACATCATCCTCTCGCTTGATGTGCCCGTGCATCTTCCCGGCATCGGCGACTGCCCCGATGTGGTGCCCTCGCCCGGACGCGGTAGGGAACTGGGCAGGCGAGCAAGAATGTGGAGAGATAGAAGCTCCCACTCATGGGATCCAACAAGGAGGCCATCTATCTTGAAAATACTCGCAATCCAGTCCAGCCCGAACAAGGACGGCCTGACCAGCTCGCTGGCGCAGGCAGCCCTAGACGGCGCCGCTGCTGCCGGGGCCGAGGTGGAGTTAGTGCACCTGAACTCTTTGAGCATTAAGCCCTGCCAGGCCTGCGGCACCGGCTGGGGGCACCACTTCGACAAGGAAGCCAAGCTGGGGCCGGATCAGTGCATCCATAACGACGATTTTGCCGCTCTGCGGGAGAAGATCGCCAATGCCGACGGCCTTGTCTTCAGCACCCCCGTCTACTTCGCCGACCTGAGTGAAAGCGCCAAGGTCTTCCTCGACCGTCTGCGCCGCACCCACTTCCCCGTGCGCCAAGAGTCGCCCTTCACTGATAAGCTGGTAGTGAGCATCGCCGCAGCCGGGGGTAGCGGCAACGGAGCAATAGGGGCAGCTGCCAATCTTGAGACCTACTTCCTCAAGTCCATGGGGATGAAGCGAGTGGCAACCTTCCCGGCAACGCGGCAAACCAAGGACGTTGACCTGTCAACAGCCAGGCAGGCGGGAGAGCTGTTGGCAACTACCAAATCCTGATGGGGTTGACTCCACGAATCAGCCAAAGGACACCATCCATAGGGATACAGTTCTAATGGAAGCATCGCCCGTGAGCTGGGCAATGCCCTGGTAGCGCCGGTAATGTGGCCAGGGCTATCGGCGCACCACCGCCACTTACCCGGCACCATCTACCTTCGACCCGAAACCTTCCGGATGGTGCTGCAGGACTATGTGCAGGCCTTGCCCGCCAGGTCTCGGACAGGATCCGCGTGCACATGATGTCGCTGCCTGCCGGTGGACAGCAGGGCGACACGGTGAGAGAAGTTGCTGCCATCTACGAGGGAGAAGGGGTTACCCGCCCCCAAGCGGGGGTCCATTCGGGCTGGGACGAGACCTCGCGGATGCTGGCTACCGCCCGGAGCTGGTGGCCATGGAGCGTGCCGCCGAGGGGCGAGCCGACGCCGACGCCGATCAGCGCCTGCAGGCAGCCTCTTTTAGATACAAGGCCGCTGAGATCCGCGCAGAAATAGAGCGCCTGGATTCCTGAGGGCTAAATCGCTGCAATAGACAAGAGACCGGAGAGTAGGTTACTATGAGCACTAAAGAACTTGAGGGAGCCTCGGACGAGACTCCCTCAATAGACTGTGGGGCTATCGGACCGGCTGCCAATCAGGCAGCTTATGCCGTGAAGGTCGAATGACACGGTTACCGATAGTCTTATCCACATATAACCACGCTTTAGCTAGAGTGTAGACTATTCATTCTCAGGTCAATACGGTGAAGGAGCAGAAACCTGGCAACTGGAGGAACCTATGCGTCTCTTTCTGAGCATCAAGTACTATCCGGACATGCGCAACAGAGAGCTTATCGAGAGTATATCTGGAGCTCTGGAACAGGCTCGCCATGAGGTTGTTTGCGTCGTCCGTGACCTGGAGAAGTGGGGCGAGATCAGTTTTACCCCCGCCGAACTGATGGCTGAGACCTTCAACACTATTGAGGAATGCGACGCTGTCATCATTGAACTCTCATCCAAGGGCGTAGGGTTGGGTATTGAAGCTGGCTATGCCCATGCCCGGGGGATACCCGTTATTACCATCGCTGAAGAGGGCTCCGATATCTCTGCTACCCTCCAAGGGATATCCGCAGAGGTTGAACTATACTCCTCAGTTGAGGAAATCCCCGCATTACTAAGCGACCTTGCACCATTAGAGTCAGGCTTCTAGGGTGCCCTGGATCTAAGCTGGCCCGTCCGCAGGTCTATCTCGTAATCGGTACCAAGTACCCGGTAACCATCCTCTGTGATCACGATGGCCATTAGTGTTGAAGCTACGCAGGTGTAACTATCGATGAAGTGTACTTCAACGACGGCACCGTTCTCATGCCAGCCGGTAACCCTGACACCCCTCCTGTCTGGCCGTTGGGCGACATCGAGTTTCCCGATGATGTCTGCTGCTGTCTCCGGGGCATCTGGCGCCATCAGCGCGGCCACAGCCATTTCATTCTGGTTGTGTACAACAACAAGGAACTCTGTAGCCATCCTGACAACTGCCCTATCATCCCTGGTAGACCAGACAAATGCTGCGGCCAGCAGTCCCAACACAATCAATGCCGTAACAAACCCCTTGCGCCTCATGCTGCCAACCCCCTCCCATCAACCTAACCCGGCTCTCGCCATCGATACCTAATTCATTCTATTCTGTAAATGCCCACCAGTCAACAAGCCTGTCCCGTGACAGCTCGTTGAACATTTGCATCATCTCCTCCATTAGTCATTGGCCGACACCAGGGGGCTAACCTGCGCCAGGGTGCCCTCTTGACCCAGGGCCATGGAAGCCGCCACAAGGGCAGCCAGGGCTATCAGGCCCGAACCCGCCAAGCCCGCCGTCAGGGAATAGTCGGTAAGCCGACCGATTAGAAGCCTCATCCCTAGACCCACCAAGCTGCTGAGCATGGACAGGGCCGAGACCAGGGTGGCCCGTTCCGCGCTGGGCAGAGACCTGGTGCGGACGTCGGCGCGAATTGGTTCCAGCAGAGCGATGGATGCGAAAATCAGGCACATCAGCAGCGTTGCCGGGAGCCAGTGCCGGGTCAGGCTCAAGACCAGGAAGCCGACACCTACCGCTCCACCTCACCACTCCCCCCTCCCCCAGTCGGACGGCAAAGGAGTCAACCTTCAGGGCCAGCAGTCTTGAGCCGGACATGGCCGCCGCTGCCAGCCCAAAGTAGACGATGGGGAGGCCGCCCCGGGCGAAGACGGGCTGATTCAGGTAGTAGAGGTTGTGGTAGAGGGTCCAGACGGCCCCGGTGGCCAGGGAGAAGGCCAGGAGCCGCCTCCGGCCCAGGATGACCTTGAGCCCCTGCCAGCTGGCGACCCAGGTGCCTGTGGATGATTGGGCAGTGGCGCCGCCTGCGTCCTCGACGTCGCCGTGACCCTCCAGGGGGGCCCGGGGCGGCTCTTCCAGCTGCAGAACCAGGAGCAGGGCCAGGACCGACGAGATCAGGGTGACGTAGACCGGCAGCGTCAGTGAATAGGAGGCCAGCAGGCCCCCGAGGGGGTAAGCCACAAGATGACCGACGGTTCCAGCTGCGCTGAGGCGGCCAAAGACACCCCTTGCTTCCCCCTCCCGACCCTCGGCCTGGAGGGAGTCGTAGATCAGGGCCTGGTCAGCCCCGGAGGCGCAGGCAATCCCTATCCCCCCCAGAAACGACTCTAGGGCGAAGAAGAGGAAGTGGTGGCCTGTGGCGAAGATGGCCATCCCCACCACCGCCAGGGCGTTGGCCGCCACCAACAGGCGCCGGCGGCCAAAGCGGTCAGCCCAGACACCAGAGGGGATCTCAAAGAGGAATATCCCGGCAGCAACGAAGGACTCCAGGGCAAGGATCTCAGTGAAGTTCAGGCCCCGGCTCTGAAGAAAGAGGGCCGAGACGCAGGAATAGAAGGCCAGCATCTGGAGGAAGGAAACCCCCAGCATTATGCGGATGTTGCCGATTCGTAGGGTGGTCAATGTGGTTGCTCCTTTCGTTTCCATCAGGAAACAAACCTACCAGCTGGTAGGCCTAACCGAGGGGTTACTATGCCCGGTTAGTTGAGCAAACCACATCATCCTCTCTTCTGGCTAATCGCCAGGCGCGGCGTAGCTCAGTGTCCCCTCCGCGCCCGGTTGAGCCACCGGTGCATCGCAGAGGACATCAGTAAGGATTACAGCAGGGTCAGCCCTGCATTTCAAGGAAGCCTTCAATCTGCCTCATGTGCGAGCTATCATGTATGATGAAGTGTCGCGCGTAACCCTGGACAATGAACTCACGATCTAGCCCACTGTACACTCTGGAGTAGTCTTTTGGCGGAATCTGACGCAAGCAATCTAGGATCCCTTTCCGGCGGTCGACGGCTTCGTCGATGATCTCGCGGCGCGGCTTCGATTTTCCATATTCAATGGCGCCCTCATTGAACTCATCAAAGGCCAAGTGCCGAATAGTGACGGGTTTACCGGCGACTATCTTACTTAGGGCTTCCTCCAGGATGTACTTGTCCCAGAGCAAGATGTGACTGAGGATGTCCCGAACAGACCATTTGCCCTCACCCAATGGCGCCGTCCACACCTCATCATCTACTTCCCTCAATGACTCCACGAAGGGTATTATGGCCGATAGTTCCTCCACAAGCTGCTCCTTTGACTTCATCAGGTTGCCTCCTTTTATATGCCCTGTACTGTCAGAACGACAGTCCTATTAGCTAGATGCGATACCATACAATGCTACAGGGGGATCCACCGATTGAGCGGGGGAATCACAAGAGAGGTGCCAGACTCATCGGCATACTGGCGAAGGGGTTCCAGGTCAACCTCCGTCAGGAAGAGGTCGTGATCGTAGTGAACTGGAATGACAACCCTTGATGTGAGCCGCTCCCGCAGCGCCCTGACGGCGTCCCCTGGCGAGAGAATGGCCTTCTCCGCCGCGCCGGTAACGGGATTTCGTAGGAGTCCCCCAATGCAGAGGACGGCGGCGTCGACCTCAAGGCCCCTGGGAACGCCCTCAAGCAGGGTGTCACCGCTGATATAGACGGAGGAGCCGCCACCATGGATGAGGTAGCTGAGCATGGGGCCCCCGGCTGGCATCACCCCATAGCGGTCCGGCCGATCCGCCAGCTTGGCCGCTGCCAGATCCCCTTCTTCACCGGTAAACCAGTGGACCCCCTTGAAGGCCCTGACCGCTACTCCCTCACCCAGGCCCAGGCTGTCCCGGGGAGACAGGGGCTTGAGCTTCTCCGCTGGGGCAATGTCATACCGCTCAAGGGCGATGACAACAGAGGCGCTACCGAAAAACAGCGGCGAGGGGGCTTGCCTGCTCCCCCGGCTACCCTTCCCTCCAGGTCCGGGAGGGCATCCACGGGCGATAACCCGCAGGGTCTCCAGGTCCAGGTGGTCGAAGTGGCCGTGGGTTATGAGGACAGCGTCAGGGTAGAAGCGCCCGAAGTAGTCGTCCCACTGGGGCCGGTTCCGGTTGGGGGTATACCAGGGGCCGTAGCTGTCGGCATCAGAGAAGGTGGGGTCCACAGCAATGGTGAGACTCTTGGCCTCACCCTGTCTGAACCGGAACGAGACACTCCCAGAGCCGTGCCAGGCGAACTCAAGGCGGCCCGCTTCATCCTGCCTATTCACGTCACCCACCTCCTGACCTCATTATAGCCCATGCTAACACGAATGCAGGAAAAAAACTTTGCCTTCGAGCCTCACCTATCTTGACGCATCAGGATATCCTGATATATAGTTGGACTAACGGCGATACATCAGTTATTCCTGATTTGAACCCGCAAGGCAGGGCATGGGCTGTGAGCTCAATGCTCTGCAGTGATCCAGACGGTTTAAGGAAAGGTGGAGGTGAACGCTGTTGTCGACCTTGACACAACCGGCTGACTCATCAGATGACCAGGCAAGGCTGCTAGGCCAGCTCAAAGCCCTGGCTGACCCGGTACGACTGCGCATGCTACAACTGATGGCCGCTGGGAGAAGCAGCATCGAGTCCAGCTGTTGCCCTGGCGCCGAGTCCCCTGAGGATACAGGGGGCATCTGCACCTGCGAGTTCGTTGAGATCCTGGGCATTCCCCAGCCTACAGTATCCTATCACCTGAAGGCCCTTCATGAGGCCGGGCTTGTGCTGGACTCGCCCCGCGGCAGGTGGACCTACTACTCAGTAAACCCCCAGGCGCTGCAGGCGGCCCTGGATGAGGTCAGCTCACTACTACAAGGAGGAACTTCATCATGAACAGCAACCCCAAGAGCAAGGAAGGCTCCCTTAAGCGGCAGATCAGAAAGAAGTACGGCAGCGCGGCGGCCAGAGCAACTGCCTCGTCCTGCTGCGGCCCGGGAGAGGTAGAAGCATCATCATCTTGCTGCAGCTCTGAACAAGTAGAGGCGCCCTCATCCTGCTGCGGCCCCACCGCCACCTCTTCCTGCTGCTCACCGATTACCTCCAACCTCTACACTGAGGAAGAACTGGCGGCCCTGCCCCAGGGAGCCTCCGGATTAACCCTGGGCTGCGGCAACCCCACCGCCCTCGCCCGACTGGTACCGGGGGAAGTGGTCCTTGACCTGGGAAGCGGAGGCGGCGTCGATGTCTTCCTGGCTGCCCGGAGGGTCAGCCCTGGGGGCAAGGTCTACGGCCTGGACATGACCGACGAGATGCTGGCCCTCGCCCACCAGAACAGGCAAGAGGCTGGCGTCGATAATGTGGAGTTTCTCAAGGGTGAGATTGAAGACATTCCCCTGCCCGACAACAGCGTTGATGTGATCATCAGCAACTGCGTTGTCAACCTGTCCCTGGATAAGAGCCGCGTCTTCCAGGAGGCCTACCGGGTCCTGCGGCCCGGCGGCAGGCTGGCCATCTCTGACATCGTCTTTCAGGGAGACATGGATCTGATCCCAAACCGGGTCCGGAAGTCAACTGAGGCCTGGGTGGGCTGTATTGCCGGGGCCCTGGAGGAACAGGACTGCCTGGCGAAACTGGCCGCTGCCGGTTTTCTTGGCGCCGCCATTGAGGTTACCCGTGTCTATGAGGGCTTACCCCTCACCGACGGAAGCGTGGAGCTGCCCGAGGGGATCAGGGTTGTCAGCGGGTTTGTCCGGGCCAGAAAGCCAGGGGCAGGGCATTGGCAGAGACCTTGTCAATGACAGGCTCGCCGAGGCAGCCAAGAGGGGCCTCCACTCCGTCTGGCTCCTGACAACAATGGCAGCCGATTTCTTTACCAGACTGGGATTCGCTCAGGACAAACGTGAGGAGGCGCCAGCGCCGCTGCAGGCATCTGCCGAGTTTTCCCACCTCTGCCCGGCATCGGCAACAGCGATGACAAAGGCTGTCAACCCCTAGCCTGCTAGATGGGGTAATAGACAAACAGGTTGCACTTATTGAGAATATGGGCGGCTGTGAGAAGTACCCGTTGTATATAGGCGAGAGGTAGTAGCAAACGGTGGCCAGGGCTATGAGTAGTAACAGCGCTGAGGTTTTCCCGGCGACGGTCTATTAAGTCAAAACCAAGCTAGCCCCCGGCAATGATGAGCATCTCGATGTCATCAGGATCCAGCGGTTGTCCCCACTGGCCAGCCCGGCAATCGGTGACGCTGATGTCTGCAAACCCGGCCACCTTGAGTAGCAAGACGGCTTCCGAAGGGGTGTAGAGGCGCTGCTTCTCTGTGAGGACTGTACCATCATCGAGCTCCGCCCTCCAGAGCAGTGTACCGGTAATGGGATCCAGGGCTGTCTTCGGACTCCGGTACTGGTAGATGGCATTAAGGGAGGTTACAGCCAGCATGCCGCCGGAGGCCAGCTTTCCTCGGACGGCCCGCAGGAAATCCAGATCTGTTAGGGCTTCCACCCAGGACCCCCAGCCCGGACTCACAGGGGCAGATGGCGGCCTGAAACTCCTTGCCGAGATTAAGGGCTGCCAGGTTCCGGAGGTCAGCCTGCAACAGGGCAACCTCTACCCCAGCCTGCTACGCTCACTTCTCAGCCTCCTCTAGCATGGGCGGGGAGATATCAACCCCCGTCACGTGGTAGCCCCGCCCAGCCAACTCAATTGCGTGACGGCCAGCTCTGCAGCCCAAATCCAGAACTGAGTCGCCTGGCGAGAGTCCCAGGCTCTCTTCGAGGTAGTCATCCTCGGCGTCTGTGTTAGGGCCAAAACGCCTGTCCATCTGTTCCAGACTCAAACGGGCGAATTCAGGGCGTAGCCAAGGACTCCCTTTACCCTTGCTCATCAGCATCGCTCCTCAAAACCTCGGGTCTTGGTTAATTCACCTGAAATCTTCCTTCTCCAATATAGAGACCAATTCCCCTTTGTTATGGAGAGGTTGCCTTAACCTGTTCTATCTGTTGACGCCTTCCCGAACCTGGGTAAGAATAGTGGGTAGACCAGCTTTAGTGGAGGTTACAATGAGAATCATGGAATGCGTGCCCGGTGACGAGCTGTGGCCCTTGGCAATCAGACATCTGGATGAAACAGACAATCTTCGTTGGATCCAGAGGAACGGGGAGATCCGTCCCGACATCATCGTAATCGTCGCCCTTCGAGAGAACACAATCTTGGGCCACATCAGCCTCATAAAGCAAGAGATTACCGTGCCTGGAGAGCCGGCCCAGGTCCTCAAAATGAGGGGGGAAGCACTCTGGGAGACCTTCGTGCAGACCTTTCACGTTGATGAGGGCGCCCGGAACCAGGGCATTGGTACCGCCCTTCAGGAGGCCGCCGTCAAGAAGACCAGGGACCTGCGCTTCTACCAGATACGGAGCTGGTCAAGCCTGGATAAGGAGGCCAACTACGCCGTCAAGCTCAGGCTGGGCTTCAGCTTCCACCCAGCGGTGCACACCGTTAAGTTATCGAGCCAGCAGATCCCCGGGGGGTTCTTTATCAAGAAAGTCTGATTGAAGAATCGTTCCAAAGTAGCTTGACCTTCGAACATATGTTTGGTACAGTTCTCATGTGGTCTAGCATCGTAAGCAGAGACCTTATGTCAACGGCTTCCCAGGTCTAACTAGCCTGGCCGTGAGAAGACTAATCTGAAACGGAGGGGTTGTTGAAATGACCAACCTTATGGCCTACTGCGGCATTACCTGTAGCGAGTGCCGGACCTATCTCGCCACCCAGAGCGACGACGACCAACAGCGGATCAAAGTTGCTAAGGAATGGAGCGAGGAATTCGGCCTGGACCTGAAGGCGGAGGACATCAACTGTGATGGTTGTCCCGCTGATAGCGACCGGCTCTTCCCCCACTGCGCAACCTGCAAACTGAGGGTCTGCGTCAGGGAGAAGAGTGTTGACAACTGCGCCCACTGCGCCGACTACGGCTGCGACACCATGGCTGAATTCCTGAAAGAGATAACCGGATGCAAGAGCTACCTGGAGGAGGAACGGCGTAAAGCGACGGGATAGTGAGCTACACCCGCCCGCCCTGCCCTATACCTCCCCTGTACCACCTGGGTTCTACACTGTCGAAGTAGTCGTGGTCATCAAGGACCACGTGGGCGCGCTCCACCATATCCTCGAGGCCCTCAGGGTCGACCTTGGCGCTCCAGGCCACCGAGGAGAACACCATCATGGCCACGTAGACGGAGTATAGAGGCCAGAACTCCTCCGGCACCTGATTGTCATAGTAGCCGTGGATCTGCCCGCGGCAGAAGGTAAGACTGACCTCGCGGCTGAAGAAGGCGACCTTGTAGAACTCGTGAACGGGGTCGCCCCAATCAAAACGGTTGAAGTCGATAACCCCGGCGTAGCTGGTGCCAGCGACGATCAGGTTGCCGACGTGAAAGTCGTCATGCTGGAAAACGTTAGGCCTGTCCATGATCCGGTTTATATTGGTCTCAATGAAGGCCTCAACCCTCTCGTCCTGACTGACCCTGACGCCACACTGCCGGTAGGCTTCCAGGTAGCGCCGGTACTTCTGCTCAGCCCTGGGCCCCCAGGGGGTAATCCCTTCCGGAACCTCCAGCCGATGGATTCTCCGCAGGTCCCTGCCGGCCTCAAGGCCCACCTGATACTGCTCTTCCTCCGATAGTTGCGGCAGCCCCTCACTGGCGTCGGTTCCTTCGATATAGGTCAGTAGTAGGTAACAGGCATCGATATCAGGGATGGTCCCTAAGGCAATGGCGCGGGGGCATCTAACCCCGTGCTCCATAAGGCCTTGCATCAGCTCGTATTCCCGCTCCTTACGCTCCAGGCTGGCCACATCGGCCACCCGCAGCAAGAGGGCCTCGCCAGCGGCGGTCTCCACCCGGAACTTCCTGTCGCTGGAATAGCCCTTCTTGATCTCCTCCAACTTGCTGCAGCCCTTGATCTCCGGTATGGAGTTCTTCAGTATCTCCTCTGTCAGCTGGCGCATTCCATTGCTACCTCCCCTGGAGTAAATCGTGTTGGCTTAAAGACGATACCATACCAACGCAGGAGACGCAATGCCATTTGACTTGACATGGTCCGCCTGGGCTGTTGGTAACATCCTGAAAGTCAGTGGCCTGTTCAAACTCGCATGCATCATAGCAGATACTACATTGAAGCCATTGCCGCTTGATGAAACAGGTGATAAGATGTACGAGCGCCAACGCCCCAGTAGGCTGAGGGCACTGTTGATTAGGGAGGTCCCCGCAAGTGTCCAGAGCTCAAGCCATGGTTGTGAGAGATGGGAAAGTCCTGATGGTGAAGCACGCCGCCAACGGCCTGGAGTGGTGGTGCCTTCCAGGGGGAGCCATAGAGCCAGGCGAACCCCCAGCCGAAGCCGCCCTCCGGGAGCTTGAGGAAGAGTGCGGCGTCCGCGGGGTAGTCCTTCGGGAGACTTCCGTCCTCACCTACGGCCCCGATGACCACCATTACACCTTTTTCATAGACATTCAAGACCAGGAGCCCCGGATGGGATACGACCCTGAACTGGATGAAAATAGGCAGATCCTCGCCGACATGAGGTGGATGCCCCTCACAAGCGTGCCAGAGCGCGACAGGGCCTTTCTCTGGGCCGCAGGACTGATCACCATCGCCGAGTTCGCCGAGGAGGCCCTCACCTGGCAAGGCATCAGCTACCCGAACAAAGGCAGGTGATCAGGCCGTTGCGTGACCCGCTGTTTGCCGATCTCGATAGGATTCTAGCCAATGACTTCTTCTGCCAGGTTAATGACCTCTATAGCACCGAAGTCTCAGTGGTCGCCGCTGGTGACCCAAAGGAGCCGCGCCGGATCTACCCTCCCAGGGCCCTGAGCGCCATCAGCCTCGCGGGCCCACATCATGAAGGACAGGGCTTGCAGCCGGGGTCCGCAGTATATACGGCACAACCTGCCCTGGCTCCCGCAGTCAGGAGTGCTGTGGCCGCCTGCCAGCTGCCACGGGATCCCTTCAGTGAAGACGGATGGCAGCAGCTGCAAGGGTTCTGCCAGGACCGCCAACTAACCCTTTACCGCCCCCAACTTAAGTTTGTGGCCGCCCCTGGCCATCTGCGGCGCCCTGCCACTCCTTCAGTAGAGGGAACCACCAGGCCCCTGGCTAATTCTGAGATAACGCGCCTTGAGGCAGGGGAGGGGTTCCCCCATGCCCTGGGGGGATTGGCCAAAACCACTCTTGCCTGGGGGTTCATCACAGCCGGGGAGGTAGTAAGCGTCGCCGGGGCCAGCGAGGACGGCCCCAACCTCTACCAGGTGGGCGTTGACACCAGCCCCGCCTTCAGTGGCAGGGGCATTGCGTCAATATTGGTCTACCACCTGACTAAGAACCTACTCGACCGAGGACACCTGACCTACTACTCCACCACTGTAGATAACAAGGCCTCACAGGCCGTGACCCTAAAGGTTGGCTACCATCAATACTGGCATGAGGTCTACACCAAAGAACGCTAAGGCCCGATAACATCCCTGTCCCCTTCCCCGCTCCCAGGAGAACGCCGACTACGCCCTTGAGGTGGCGGCCGAAGCAGGGGTGAAGATTCACTACATTGTCAGCGACCTCCTGAAATGGGACGCCACGACCCAGGCCGACAGCTTCGACCTGGTCTACATGGAGGGCGGCATTCTCCACTACTTCGACGACCTGGCCCCGGTGGCCGACCTTGTACAGCAGCTGCTGCGCCCTGGGGGTAGGCTGGTCCTCAGCGACTTTCACCCCTTTCGTAAGTGCATCAAGGAAGTACGGGAAGGGGAGTCGAAGGGTCAGGAGGAGAAGGAAGCCCGGCGACTTCACCATGGTAGCCCACAAGCCATTGTAGACCCCTAGCAGACATTTAAAGGACGGTGGCAAGATTGTACTTTGCACTTGACGACTTTGGCGACGAGAACCTGGCGGCGCTAAAGGCCCTGACAGACAGCGACGCCAAGTGGCGCCACATTGCCGATATTACTCGGAGCCTCGACGTACCCGGCATTCAGCTGAGCCCCAAGTACCAGGATGAGCTTGAACTGGACCTGATGGAGATCCCCGACCACATCACCCAGGGGTTTCGCCTCACCTACCACCTGGGGGGTGTATTCACCCTGACTACTGATGACGCTGAGAAGAACCTCCGCCAGCAGCTGGAAGCCAGCCACCGCATCGCGGTGTCGGCAGGCGTTGAGGACATCTCCATCCATCCGCCGGTCTCCATGGGCTGCACCGAAGAGGAGGTCCATCAGGCAGTGGACAGGCTGGCGGCAGTGGTGGACCACTGGCTGCCGAGACTCACGGAGACGGGCATTACCTTGTCCCTGGAGACCCACATCTCCCCCGGCATCTTCGTGCTGAGTGGGCCCGAAGAGTACCGCCGGTTTGTCCTGAGACTTCCCGGCCTGAGAGCGCTGGTGGACGTCTCTCACAACCAATACGACGGCTTTAATCCCGTTGCCCTCATCGAATCTCTTCCCCCAGGATCCGTCACCGGCCTTCATCTCAGCGATACTGTGACCGGCGTTTCCTATAACAAAGGGACCCACCTGCCTGTCGGCCAGGGAGAGGTGGATTTCCAGGGCATCTTGGGCCTCTTCGACAACAACGACAGTGTCTGCGCTGCTCTGGAGGTCCGTGGTAGCGCCAGGGCCGTGGCCGATAGCTTCGCCCGGCTCAAGGAGATAGTGAGACACCATGAAGATTGACCAGCCCATGGACGTGGATGGCGCCAAACTGGAGGGATAGTGCAATGCTCAAGAAGGTCGAACTTCACTCCCACGAACATTTCACCTTCTCCACCTATGTAGTTGCCGGGGATTTCATCTACACTTCCCACATCGGCGGGATCTACAATGACGAGGGCAACAAGCTGGAAACCATTGAGGGGCAGACACGTCAGACCCTGAAGAACCTGCAAGAAGTCCTCGCCAATGAGGACGTCACCCTGAACGACGTGGTCAAAACAACGGTCTGGCTGAAGGACCTCAGCGATTTCGGGGCGATGAGAGACGTCTACCGGGACTACTTTACCGACGGCTACCCCGCCCGGATGTCGGCAACCACTGATTTCATCGAGCCCAGTTGCCTGATCATGATAGAGGCCGTGGCCTTCAAGCAAACACGGCTATGAGCGAGAAGCAACATGCAGGAATTCTCAGACTGGGTTGTTGACGCCGAGGTTGTGGGACATAGCCTAATGTGGTATCATTTATGATGTCACAATATATTCGCTGGCCTACGCATAGCACTTAGTTGATACCACCTGTGGTGTCAGACCCATCTATGTAAAGCGGGCCATACAGGCAATTCGGGCAGTGATCGAGCGGGAAAGGAGAGATGTAACTGATGAATGACGAGCTAACGGAGTTGATGAGACGGCAGTATAAAGTTGTTCTACGGCCACTTCCTGACCTGGATGGAGGGGGGTGGTTAGTGGAGATTCCTGAACTCCCGGGTTGCATCTCAGACGGCAACACAAAAGACGAAGCTCTGCGCAATGTCGAAGATGCCAAACTAGAGTGGTTCGACTATGCGCTTGAGAAAGGGGTTAGCATTCCACAGCCTGGAGACTACGAATCAGAAGTACTGTCTTACAGTGGCAAGTTCACCACCCGGGTTCCAAAGTCTCTCCATAAGCGTCTCGCTGAGAAAGCTCAAGAGGAAGGTGTTAGCCTTAACCAACTTGTGAACAACTTGCTGTCCTCCGGGCTTGAGAGTCGGGTTCACAAGAAAACTGGCTACAAGGTTGTCATCGAAAGCGAGGAGCCATTTGTCATTGACCAGCCAGAGCCGTGAAAGTCCAACGCGTCGTTCTCAGGCCCTCCACCACAGGGCTTCTACCGCAATGGATTGATCGGCCCTGATCACGCTCCCCCAACACCGCAAAGAAAGTCAAGCTGCTATCTGACACAGGCTGTATACCTGGTAGCGGTGAGGTGACACACATGGACTACATTGACGACATTGCCAAGGCTATCGAGCACATCGAGGGCAACCTGACCGGTCGACTGACCCTCGAAGAAGTGGCCGCCAGGGCGGGCTACTCGCCCTACCACTTCCAACGCCTCTTCCACGCGCGGACAGGGGAAGACCCCTTCCACCTACATCAGGAGGCGGCGCCTGACTGAGGCGGCCAGAGACATTGCCAGCTCTGGCCAGCGCATCCTGGACATTGCCGTCAAGTACCAGTTCTGATCCCAGGAGTCCTTTAGCCGTGCCTTTCGGCGGGTCTTTGGAATGACTCCCGGTGAGTACCGGAGCACCCGCCGCTTCACAAACAGCCCTCCCAGAAACCGGCTCAGCGAGGGAACACTCGCAAAGGCCACCGGTGTGAACATGTCATCCTACGGGGTCTGCTTCAACGACGGAACCGACGAACCCAACTTCTGCTACCTTGCGGCCCTGGAGGTCAGCGACCTGGGGGATATCCCCATGGAGATGGTGGCGAAGACGATGCCTGCCAACACCTACGCCATCTTCACCCACAAGGGCAGCGTTGATGAACTGGGCAAGACCTACGAGTACATCTTTGAAACCTGGCTCCCCAACTCTAACTACGAAATCGCTAGCCCCTACGACCTGGAGCACTACGACAATCGCTTGGACCCAGAGAACCCAGGGAACTCTGAGATGTTCATCTGGATCCCCTTCAAGGCCAAGAGCTGATCTAGACCACCGTGTACCTACTCCTTGACAATGCCTCCCCACTCCACCACTGTGAAGCCCTGTCTCTCGAAGGCTGGCAGTGAGGGCTCAGGGAGCTCCGTGTCGGTGTCGGTGGGGGCAAAGCAGAAGAAGGCCCGCAGGAGGGCGTCTGGTTTCTCTGATAGGTTGAGGCCGATAACCTGGTTGACCTCCTCAGGACTGAGCCAGTAGACAGTATAGGCCTCGGTCCTCCATTCCAGCCTGGCGTCCCAATATTCGATGAAGTCGTCCTTCTCCTGCTGGTTCAGACCGATGTCCGCAAGTATCGTGGTCATCTGGTGGGCAAAGCCGCTACGGCGGACAATCCATCCCTCCCGGAGGGTAAACTCATAGTCTACCGCGGCCTCATAGAACAGGTAGCTATACTGCTGGCCATCGTCACCGGTAATCTGGCCATCGGGGGTAACCATCACCCTCCAGCCATCCTGATAATGGGGGATAGAAGTAGTAACGCGGCCCTTGAGGTCAAGCCAAACTCTGAGGGCTGTCTCCTCCTCCGGATAGAGGTATATATTGGGCTTCTCAACTAGAGGCCCCTCAATCTTGTAGAGACGGTACTGGCCATCGCTGTTCCTGATGAACTTCTCATTGTAGGGAATGTCAACCTTCTCGTAGATCTTCAGCCCCTTATACTGCCCAATCTGGCGCAAAGCGCCTAATTCCTCGGCGGTGAAGGTAAGATCCGTACGGATGAAGGTCTGGTTCCCGATGGTGATCTCGTCGGGCATCCCGTCGGTGGCGCCGCCTGTCAGAACGGCGTAGCCCGCCAAAGCCAGCGCGGCCACAACCACAGCGGCCAGGACTATTGGGACAGGTCTGTTGATGCCCACAATGATGACCTCCTTTGTCCCTCATGGTGTACAGACAGCGGGTGTAGCGTCATCGGCTCGGGTTTCGGTTGTTCTGTCTCTTTCAGACGCAAAGGACCTGACTTTGGTTCCGAGTACAGACTACAGCTCAATCCCTAAGAGCCGTTGACACAGCCCCCCCTCCCCAGATACACTTGAAGTGAGTACTCACTCATTCTACCGGAAATTGGGAGTCTGGAGGTATCGTCATGCCGGAATACCCTGACCTCGAGGGGCTCTTTGAGGGCCTATCTGAGGAAGAGCTAACGGAGAAGCATCAACAGATCATTGACGCCGCTATCAAGGTTTTCGCTGAGAAAGGCTTCGAGGGAAGCAAGACACGGGACATCGCCCGAGAGGCCAAGGTGGCCGAGGGAACCATCTTCCGCTACTTCAGAACAAAGAAGGACCTGCTGGTGGGGCTGCTCCTACCCCTGATCGTCAAGTTCTTCCGCCCTGTGATATTCAGTTCCGTGGAGAGGATCATCAACCAGGAGGGGCAATCCATGGACGACATCCTTACGCAGATCTTCGTGGATCGCGTCGCCCTGGCCCGCAAGAATGAGCCCCTGCTGAAGACCGTCCTTACCGAGGCCCAGTTCCATCCCGAGCTCCTGAAGCCCCTTAGAGAGCAGGTGGCGCCCCAACTCATCCCCCTCATTGACGAATTCTTCGAGGAGAAGATGCGGGATGGAACCCTCCGTTCTCTTGACCCGCGCCTGGTCACCAGGACCGCCATGAGTCTTGTCCTGGGTTACCTCCTCCTCACCAGCGCCCTGCCGGGGGTCTTTCCTATCGACAGCGACGTGGAAGAGGGCCAGCGTATGGCCAACATCCTGCTAAGGGGGATTGGCAATGACTGACCGACAAGTAGCCCAGGTGGTAGCCAGGGTTGAAGGTCTGAACCTGAGTTTCGGGAACCTTGAGGTATTAAAGGGGATTGACCTCAGCATCCGCCGGGGCGAGATCCTCGGGCTGCTGGGACCCTCCGGCGCCGGCAAGACCACCCTGATCAGAGCCATCATCGGCCTCAACACCCCCACCCGGGGGAAGGTCACGGTGCTGGGGCATGAGATGCCCTCCCTGGAACCCGCCCACCGCATCGGATATATGGCCCAGACCGACTCCCTCTATGAGCTTGACGCCTACGGCAACCTCCTCTTCTTTGGCGGGCTCTATGGATGGCGGGGGCAAAAGGCGCGGCAGCGGGCCCAGGAGGTCCTGGAGCTGGTGGAGCTCACTAACCACGCCCACCGGCCCGTCTACAACTACTCCGGCGGCATGAAGCGGCGGCTCTCCCTGGCCATGGCCCTCTTCCACCACCCGGAACTGCTGCTCCTGGATGAACCCACCGTAGGGGTTGACCCGGTGCTGCGCCAGCAGTTCTGGGCGGAGTTCAGGCGACTGCGGGATGCCGGGACTGCCATCGTCATCACCACCCATGTCATGGACGAGGCTGACCACTGCGACTGCCTGGCCCTGATCCGGGGCGGCGAGATCATCGCCAGCGGATCCCCGACTGAACTCAAGGCGGCAGGAAGAAGCGATACCGTTGAGGGCGCCTTCCTTCACTTCGCCCGCTTCTCCGGAAACCCCAGCCAGGCAGACAAGGAGGTGCGAACATGAGAACCATCGTTGTGGCGACGCGGCTCGTCAATCAGATCCTCGCCGACAAGCGGGCCATCGCCCTGATGTTCGTGGCCCCTGTGTTTCTGCTCTTTCTGATGTATGTTGTCATTACATCGATGACGTCAACCCCAGCCATCGACCTGGTGGCGGCACCTGAGTCAGTGGTCGAGGCCCTCCAGGAACGGGCCGAGGTGACGGTGTTGGAAAGCGAGGACGAGGCCCTGGCCCGGCTGAAGGACGGTTCTGCCGATGCCTTCCTGGTCTTCGCCGGTGATGGTCACCGGGTGGTCCTGGAGGGCACCAACCCCACCATCAGCCGGCTGGCGCTGACAGTCCTGCGCGAGGCGCTGATTGAGGCCCTGGAGCCGCTGCCCGGATCCGCCGCCCCCCCATTATCTTCCACGCCAATCGACTACCTCTACGGCTCTCAGGACTACTCGTCCTTTGACTTCTTCGCCCCGGTGGCCATGGGGTTCATCATCTTCTTCTTTGTCTTCGTCATCGCGGGGATTGCCTTCCTCCGGGAGCGGATCAGCGGCACCCTGGAGCGGGCTCTGGCCTCCCCCCTCCGCCGGTGGGAGATGGTCCTCGGCTACTTCCTGGGCTTCGGCATCTTTGTGGCCTTTCAGACGGTCATCATCCAACTGTTCATGGTCTACGGGCTGAAGGCCCCCACCGAGGGCAGCCCCTGGCTGGTGCTGCTCCTGAACCTGTTGATGGCAATGGTGGCCCTGTCCCTGAGTACATTCCTCTCGGCCTACGCCCGGAGTGAGTTTCAGATGTTCCAGTTCATACCCATTGTCATTACGCCGCAGGTCCTCTTCAGCGGCCTTATTGAGCTGAGGGAGGCCCCTGACTGGGTCAATCACCTCTCCCAGCTCTTCCCTCTGACCTACGGGGGTAAGGCCCTGCGAGATGTTATGCTCCGCGGCCTTGGCTTTGGTGAGGTGTGGCGGGATGCCGCCATCCTGCTGGCCTTCGCCGTGGCCTTCCTCTTACTCAACGCGGTGGCGCTGAAGAAGTACCGGAGGGTCTGAGGCACTGCATCGTATGTAGTTAACCTGAGATAGACAAGGGGGCCTTGATGGCCCCCTTGTCTTCCGTTCCTCCCCTTCTCAGACGTTGCCTGACTGGCAACTGTTTCACCCCACTACCTCCCGCAGCCGCGGGTGGAGGAGGTTGTTCTCAAGGTGCACGTGCTGGAAGACATCGGCCTCCAGTTCCTGCAGCCTCCGGTAGGTCTCCTCATAGGTTGGGCAGGCGTCCTCAGGCAACCTGTAGTCCTCACTGACAGCGCGGAGCTCCTTTAGAGCCGCCCCGGCATTGTCGTGCTCTTCCTCCAGCTGCTCTACAACGTCTATCGCTGACGCTATCTGGTTTACATCGCCGGTATCGACATACTCCCTGATCAGCGGGAAGAGGACCTCTTCTTCTGTGATGAGATGCTGCTCCAACTCCAGTTTCAGGGTGTGAAAGAGGCGGTGAACCCGCGCTAGCTCGGGATGGCTGGTTCCATGAGCCCTGAGGGTCATGGTAGTCAACCGGCTCAACTCCGGCAACGCCTGCTCCAGGTAGGCATGGTGCTTGGTGACGATGTGGTCTAGAAGTTCATTCAGTGGTGCCTGTAGCCAGTGGTGCGCCTCATCAACTCGGCCCTGGCCGTCCCCGGCAGTCTCGGTGATCCCTGATCTATCATAGAGGGCCTGAAGGTCCGCCAGCACTGCTCCCTCGTCGGCTCCGTCATCCGTAATGGCCACTGAGAGGGGTCGGTGGCCACCGCAGCAGTAGTCGATTCCGTGCCTTCTGAACACCTCTCCCGCCAGGGGTATCCACGCAACGATATCACCCACCTTTTCGTCTTCCTGGGGTGAGCCCGGCCACTGGCAGTAGCCGATCTCATCGCCCTTGGCCTTGATGGACTGCCATGTGTCTTCGTCGGTGATGACCTGAAGTGCCGCTGGGTACAGAACCTGGTTCTCCTTGGCTATGTGATTACGCAGGCCGGGCACGATGATGTCGGTGAGCCCCTGCAACCGGTCCCTGAATGATGCCATGGTCTTGGGGTCCGACAGCCCCACCTGCTCCAGGTCAACGGCGTCCTCCACCAGCTGGCGTAGCTCCTTCTTACGGGGCCGAAGCTCTTCATGCTCCGCCACCATTGCCCGGCAAGGCGGAACAAGGCCCCTGGCCTCAACCTCAGGAAACAGCGCCTCCTCCTCCCGCCGGTGGTGACTCTCGGCCTCCGCCAGTGTCTCCGCAGCCCGCCTCAGGCGGGCAGTCCAGCCCTTGGCCTCAACATCGTGGTTAAGGTTCACTGTCTCCCGCTTCTGAAAGAAAATGTTTGCCGCCTCCAGGTCATCGAGGGCGGCCAGGATTATGTCATGCTCCGCTACCAGCGTGTAAATGGGGTGATCGCGTCCAAGGGATCTCTCCAGGGCCTGCGTATATGTCTCTTGACTCTTCATTGCCCTTCCCCCTTTCAGGTCTGAACCGTATGGGTGCCATTGGTCACATTACGGTGTTCACCCTAAGGCTATCACCGACTGGAGACCGGGACTGTGATTTGAATCAAGATGTAAAACGACATACAGGTGGGGGCAACATCTAAGAGGTTTGAGCCGCCAGGTCAATAGGTGTTATTGACACCGGTGAAGTGCTTTCTGTTGACTGAACAGACGGGGACGTCTTGATCTTCCGCCAGCGCTCGCAGGCGCCCGTCACCAAATCTGTCGACCTTTCCAGCGGCCCAGTACCATAAGCCCGCCAAGAGGGTATTCTTGTCGGCCACCTGCACGGAATCGAGACTGATGAAGACACTGAGATACCTGAAGACTTCCTTTCGGTCAGAGAAAGGGTCCGGTCTGACGTGTTGCAGGGCGTAGGTGAGCTCATGGACGGTGACAGGGTCAAGGTAACCCTCCCCAGAATCATTCATAAGAGCATCGAGGATCTCCCTGCATCGAGGGGCATGCGGGTCCCCTGGGAGTAGGACATGTATGAAAAGGTTAGCATCCAGCCAACCGAACTGCTGGGGTCTACTCATTACGACCCTTTCCTTTGCTGGCCTCGGCCGCCTTGCGCCCGCTCTCATTGTCATTCTCATAGCCCTGAGTGACATCGCGGGCAATACTCTCAACCACCTGCTCCCAAAGCTTGTCTGACTCCACTGTTCCCGCAGCGCCGCCACATTGTCCCAGGATCTCATTGAGGGAAGACCGCTTTGGGATAACGATTACGTGGAACTCACCCTTGGCTTCCGCTGTAAAGAGCAGTGTGTCACCGGGTTGCACGCCGGCAGCCTCTCGGATCTCCTTCGGAATTGTGACCTGCCCACGGGCTTGAACTTTGCCAAAACCCATAAGAACACCCCCTCGTGCCTAGCTATTCAGGGAGCAACGGAGTAGCGCAAGAGCCTCTTCTCTTCCTCAAGATCTCCAGGTATGCCTCCTCAAGACTGGGAGCCACCGGTTGGCCCGGCCCCTCAAACTCCCAGACCTTGTTGGCTACCAGATTCAGGGCCCTTTCCGGTGACCACTTGCCGAGGAGTTCACCGCCCTCCAATATCAGCAGGGAGTCTGGCGCATCTCCTAAGTCGGCGATGACGTGGGTAGCCACAATGACAATCCTCTCCTGGGCCAGTTCACCCAGGAGCATGAAGACATTGGCCCTCATTACAGGGTCAAGGTTGTCGGCGGGTTCATCCAGGATCAGGACCTGGGGATCATTGAGCAAAGCCTGGGCCAGCCCCAGTCGCCGCTTCATGCCGCCTGAGTAGTCCTGAAGTCGACGTCGGGTGAGGGTCTCTTGACGCAGGCCTACCATCGAGCCCACCTGGAGACAACGCTGATTGAGGAGATGCAAGGGGATCCCCTTGAGCTGCCCCAGGTAGCTCAGAAACTGCAGGCCTGTCATCTGGGGGTAGAACCCAAACTGCTGCGGCAGATAACCGACACAGTCCCTGTAGGATGGGCCAAGGGAGGAGATGGCTTCACCGTTGAACATCACCTGACCCTCGCTGGGTTCCAGAACACCGGCCAGTATTCGTAGCAGGGTGCTCTTACCGGAGCCGTTTGGGCCGGTAACAGCCACCAGGCCAGGATCAAGGCCAAAGGAAACGCCCTGTAGAGCTACTCTGTTCTGGGCGCCGTTCTCCCAGAAGGATTTACTGAGATCGCTGGCAACTAGCTGCAAAATGTCAGATCCACCCCTTAGGAACTCAGGCGTGAAGTTGCCGTGTCGATGCCAAGAGAGGCCCTAGATCCCTGGTCCCTGTTCCAGCCAGCGCGAGCTCCGCCGCCAGGCAGCAAGGGAGAGCGCAACGCCGAGGACCATCGCTGCTATCCTGACGGCCAATCCTTGAGAAGAGATGATGGCGGGCGAAAAGAGGTTGAGAACACCCAGGTGCACATTGCCAACCAGCTGTGCCGCCCAGAGGCCCAGACCCAAGTAACTTCCCGCCACAGGACCAAAGCGCAGTGATACCCAGAGGATAACCCCGGTAAGGAACAACAGGGGCGCTAGCCAACTGAGCACAAGCTGGCTCAGGAGGACTGACGGCAGGAGGTACATGGTCAGGATGGTTCCAGCGGTCGCCAGGATGATGTTCCAGAACAGCACTATGAATACCCGGGCAGCCAGGAGCTGTGAAGGTTCAATGGGGCAGGAAAGCTCAATCTCAGCCGTGTTATAGTAGGTGGCGCGCAGGGAGTAGGCGAGGCCAATAACGGTGGTCAAGACTGCGCCCAGGGACACAGGCCAGACACCGGCGCTGAGAGCCAGCGGGGTAAGGAGAACCCCAGCAGCCATCACCGCGATGCTAATCAGCCAGAACAGCGTCCCCATCAAACGGACCTGCGGCCGCACCAGCCAGAGGATCCCACCCAGCTGGTAGGGGCTGCCTTCCCTTGCAGCCTCCATTGCCTCCCTGAAGGAATCGGCTGGGGCTTGAGAGGCCTGTGGATCCACCAACTGTTGGTCAGTGACCTCCCTCATGCGAGCCATTAACCGCTCCGGGGCCCCCGGAGGTAGTGGGGGGGCTGCCAGCAGATCCAGGCTGCTCTTCAACTGAGGGGAGACCGGAAACTCCTCCGGGGCCAGCACCCCCTTACTGCCTCTGCCACCACTGCCGCCTCTGCCACCACTGCCGCTGCTACCGCTATTGCTCACTAGCCCACCTCCTCCTCGACAAGCATGCCTTCCAGTTTCCTGATGGCATAATGGAGCCTTGACTTCACTGTTCCCGCTGGCGCTCCTGTGATCTCGGCAATCTCCTCTATGGTCATCTCCTCATAGTAACGGAGGAGCAGTACATCCCGGTGCCTGTCGGGCAAAGCCGCCAGGGCGGCTCGAACCCGCGCCGCTTCCATCTTCTCTTCCAAGGCCTCTTCCGGCAGCGTACCCCGCTGCCCTTGGGCCAGGGCAGCGCCCGGGCTCCCACTGCATCCGTCCAGGGCCGCCACCACCTGGTCACTGGGGCTCTCCCGAACTGAGCTGGCCCTCTTAAAGTGGTCCTTCGCCAGATTGCTGGCAATGCGATAGAGCCAGGCCTTGAGACTACTGCCCTGCCGTAACCGACGAATCCCGGTGATGGCTCTCACAATGGTCTCCTGGGTCAGGTCCTCTGCCAGGTAGGAATCACCCGTCATTCGAAACAGGTAGCCGTAGAGCGGACCCTGGTACCTCTCGGCCAGGGCCACCAGGGCCCAGTCCTCATGTTCAATTAGTCCGCTGACCAGGGCTGCATCATCCATGTCCTGATTCTATCGAAGAGTAACAGCATCTGGCAAGACCGGCCAGGGATAGCCGCAGATCCTTAGCCATCATCGACTCCATCAGTCGGCCAGCCACTGTCTGCCTCTAACCGCCGCCGCAGCCAGCGACAGGGCCAGCCCCCCTAGCAGCAGCCCCCAGCGGGTCACCTCCCACTGAAGGTCGTGATTAGGGAAGGTGGTCTGGTAGAGGTAGAAGACCCCGGTCAACTCGCCCCGGTTGACGGAGTTGAAGAACCAGTATCCCACAGCAACCCCGGCGCCTACAGGGGCTGAGATTGCAGTGCCCACGGCCCAGGTGAGTCCCAGCAGGAAGAGGGTCGGAGGTAGGCTGACCTCCATGACCCTAAGGACCGCGTTTTCAAGTGTAAAGGGGTCGGCGGCAAAAACCGCAAGGAAAGCCCCGTCGAGGAGCCATAGAGCGACGCCCGTTGCCATGTATATCAGCGTCAGAGCCAGAAGGGTTCTAAGGACAACGGTAACCCAATTTGGGGCTGGGTACGAGCCCTCGATTTCCCCCATACCAACCTGCCGCTCTATGGATAGGATGTGGCCAAAGCCGAGCACCGCCAGAAGGGGAACGACCATCTCCACGAAGGCCTTAGCGTAGAGGACATGCTCACCTCTCTCCAACCAGTTGGCGATCTGGTCATTGAAGCCAAACACCGTAACGGCTAAGAGGCCCACCACAATCAGATGTTGAACCCCCAGGATTAGTTTCAGTTCGTAGTAGATGCGGGTAAGAGCTGCCATAATGCATCCCCACCTGCTGATTGTCGGCGTCGTCACCACATTCACTTCCCCTGGTTCCCTTGATCAGCGAGACCGACGGCCTCAAAAGCCTCCACCAGGTCTTGTGGGCTCAGATCATTCTCCTGAGCCCTCTGGTACAGGAAAGACAGGACACCCCTGACCCCTTCATCACCACGGGCCCGATACAGTTCCTCCAGCATCAGGGCGACAGGGTTGGTGTTGGGGGCGATGTTGATGCCCCTCACTCTCCTGGGTCTCAGATAGTGAAGGGCCCCTTCCGGCCGGCTCTTCTGACTCTCCTGGAGGTAGTCCCTTCTCTCCTCAAGGATCTCCTTGAGAAAGGCCTCCTTCCCCTGCTGACCAGGCATGTGCCTCTGCTGCTCTGCCACCCAGTGAGTGTAGAGGTAATCGACAATACCCCCCAAGATGTCATCGGATGTCGCTGTATAGGTGCTGTAGGTGTCCATATCGATACTGCCTGAAAACCACCGGGAGAGGCGCTGCCTGTGCAGCTTCTCCTGGGTCGATGTGATGGGAGCGGAAGCTACTGCCCTCACTCCGAGCTGAGACTCCCCTTGACCGGCGTCCGCTCCCTGTTCCCGGACCCAGGCGTTGTACCGCCGGACCGCCTTGATCAGGATGGGATACTCCCTCTCCGCGTAGAGATGCATCTCTCCCCACGGGCTCTCGACAGTGTTCAGGGCAGATCCCAGCCAAGAAGGCACTACTACGACGCTAAAGGAAGGCTCCAGATCGACTCCGACCAGGTCGCCGTAGAAGTCGGTAAGTGCCTGGGTGTAGGTCTCCAGCTCAGAGAGGTAAGCACCGTACCCTCTCGGCCCCAGAAGGTTCACAGCGCCGCCACTATACCTCTCAAAGGGAAGGGCCAGGAGGGTGATACCCTCGACCCCAATGGCGGAGAAGGCGCTGTCACTAACCTGCTTCAGGCTGCTAACAGCCACAAGGTTGTTGAGGCAGTCCACTGAAAGGGCTGCCGAAAACGTCGGCCCCATGAATGCCTCGCCTGAGCTCATCACCAGTACCTTCCCTGAGTCGAGTTGGCCAAAGATGATTGGGCTTGCCAGTCGCCGCCACCCGGCAGTTGGGTACCAGCCATAGCCTGCCGGGAGGACAACTCCCTCCCTGTCAGTAAACACCGTCTTGTGAAGACCTGCGGCACTAAAGTTGTACCTCCACTGGTCAAGGTCAGCCCCGTACTCAAAGCTCAGCTCGACGGTGTCCCCGGGCTGGAGAGACTGCGTCCTCATTACCTCTAGGGCATCTCCCTCTATTCTTATCTCCAGTTCTTCGCCGCCGACTTCCGTCACCCTTAGCCCCTGAGCCGTCAGGTTGTGATTGAGGGTAAAGGGTAGATTGTGTAGGGGCTCCTGGGAGGTGTTGAGGACCTCTACCACCGCCGTAACGTCAATGGCGCCATCCTCCCGCTGCCCAACGGACAGATCATAATCAGTAATGACAAAGTCTGGCACAGCGGCCTGGCTGATTTCGACTGCGGTGGCATTCCTGTAAACGGCCACCTCAGCATCGGCTGAGGCCCTCCAGTCTGCCCAGGTAGCGCTGTAGGCCCAGAAGACACCACCGGCGGCCACCAGCAAGACGAGGCCCGACACAAGGGCCTTGTTCATCCTTCCAGCACCTAGCCGGGCTGGCTTAAACCAGTAGAGGGCCATGAGCAGACAGCCGCCTACTGCCAACCCGGTGAACAGCCAGTTCTGGGCAACCATCCCTGCCAGCGGCCACATCCCCAGCAGGTTTGAGTAGGTGTAGGTAAAACTGTCAACGGTGAAGGGGGACAGCAGCTTAAGGGCGGGAATGCCAACGGCGTGGGCAAGGGGTTCCATCATTACCAGGCCCAGCCCCACCAGCAGGCTGGTGATAAGGGCCACCCATTCCGATCTCAGCAAAACTGAGGGAACAACCCCAACAACCAGAGCGAAGACCACCGTTGCAAGCAGGTCAACGGCGACAGGGCCCAGCGCCTCCAGGTAGTAGAGGTGGACGCCGTGGCGGATGGCGGCGACCCCGGTAACCACCACAAGCATAAGCGCTGCCGCCACCAGGAGCATCAGTCCCAGGGCCGTCACCTTGCCCCAGAACTGCTCCCTGTTGGTGGCTGGCATGCTGTCGAAGATATCCTCAGACCCCTCACGCCTCTCGCGGAACATTGTCACAGAGGTGAAGAGGATAAGGAGAAGGATCACCGTATTAAGCTCCGTGGCGGCAGTCCGGAGGGTAGCCAGGGCAAACTGTTCAGCGTTGTCTGCCAGCCAGAACCACTTCAAAGCTAACCAAAGGGCGGTTACAACCCAGAAGGCGGGACCCCTTAGGGCCGCTATGATCTCGTATTTGACTACTGTTAGCATCCGCCGTGTCATCTACTCTCTCACCTCAATTCCGTTGCGGCTCATGATGGCCATGTAACCGTCCTCAAGGGTTGGCTCCATATTCCGGGCATTCTCCGTTGGCGGTTCACAGGCGATAACTTTGAGTTCAAACCCCTCCTGGGTACGCTTCGAGGACACCACTCTCCCTTCCTGGCGAAGCCGCCTGGCCTCCGCGTCATTGGCCCGCGCCCTCCAGACCTTGCCCTGGGCCCTGCTAATGAGCTCTGCTGGACTACCGGCGAAGCACACCTTCCCCCTGTCAACGACGGCCAGCCGGTAGCAGCTGGACTCTACGTCGGCAACAATGTGGGTTGAAAGCAGCACTACCCGGTCACCGGAGAGCTCGGCCAGCAGGTTACGGAAGCGGATCCGCTCTTCAGGATCTAACCCGGCTGTGGGCTCATCCACAATAAGGAGCCTGGGATTTCCCAGGAGGGCCTGGGCGATCCCCATGCGCCGCTTCATCCCGCCTGAGTATCCCCCCAGGCGCCTCCTCCTGTGCTCCCAGAGGTTCACCCGGTGGAGCACCTCCTCCACGGCCCTTCTGCGGGCCCGATTATCACTAATGCCCTTCAGCAGCCCGACGTAGTCCAGAAACTCCCAGGCGTTGAAGCGTCCATAGAGGCCAAACTCCTGGGGTAGGTAGCCCAGGTTCTCCCGGACGAACTGCGGGTCTGCCCGCAGGCTCTTTCCCGCCACCGTCACTTCCCCGGCTGATGGGGGCAGAAGGGTGGCCAGGATTCGCATCAGGGTGGTCTTACCAGCCCCGTTTGGCCCCAGGAGACCGAACATCCCGCTGCCGATCTCCAGGTCAACGTCAACTAGGGCCTTGGTTCCATTGGGATATGTCTTTGAGAGACCCTTGATCTCCACAAGCATCGGTCTTCCCCTCTCTCCCTTGCTTCTTGCGTATTGCTCTGGTTAAAGGGCTTTCTATCCGGCCCTTCACTCCATAGACGAGACAGCCAGGGACATGGTTCAAATCATGTTTCTCTCAATGGTTTCCTGACGCCGGGCAGTGCCTTCAGGAAGGGCGCCGGCCTATGGACAGACAAGACAGGTCATGAAATAATGTGATGGTGTGGGAAGGGGGTACCCCCGCCGCAGTAAGGACCCACCACTGAAACGATTGGATGAGATATCTGCTTTATGGAAGCAGTGAAACAGGGAGGTTCAATGAACATCATGCTAAAGCCAGCAGGTACAGGATTCCTCTTCTTACTGGCCATCGGCACTGGGTTCTGGCTCAGCAGCCAGGGCAAACCCTTCCACACCGCTGTCCTTACTGTTCATAAATTGGTTGCCCTTGCGTCGGCCGTTGCCGCCTTCATCGTAGTCCGTGGTCTGTTCAAGACTGTTGACCCATCCACCGCCGTAATCGCCATGGCTGTCATTACCGGTCTGCTCATGGTCGCTCTGTTTGTCTCTGGAGCTCTGCTGACCCTGGACAGTCCCGTAAGTGATATCATAGCAACTATCCACAAGGTAACTCCCACCCTGACACTGGTGGCCGTCGTGGCCACAATCTATCTGATAGGCAAGTCTAACCATTGACGGGTCTTCTTGATGAGATGAGGTGAAGGTGTTGTCAGAGCCCTTTGTGAAGGTCGGGGATCTTAGGAAAGTCTTTAATGGAACCACCGCCGTCGACGGTGTTAGTTTCACCATGGAACAGGGCGAGATCTTTGGTCTGCTGGGCCCTAACGGGGCCGGCAAGACCACCACAATCAGGATGATGTCTACTACCCTTCCGGCTACCTCCGGTGATGTAGTCATAGGGGGCTATTCTGTCAAGGACCGGCCGGTAGACGTGAGGCGGCTCATCGGCGTCTGCCCCCAGGGACTGGCCCTCTACCTGGAGCTGTCAGCCATTGACAACCTGATGTTCTTTGGCCGCATGGGTGGTCAGTCTAAGGGCGAGGCCTTGGAGAGAGCCCGCGAGAACCTGGAACTGGTGGGTCTGGCCGACAGGGCTGGAGACCGCGTGGCCAACTTCTCGGGCGGTATGAAGCGCCGGGTCAACCTGGCCATCTCCCTGATGAACCGGCCTCAGCTCCTGTTCCTTGATGAGCCCACCGTTGGGGTGGATCCCCAGTCGCGAAACCACATCTTTGACACCATTGAGGGCCTCCGGGAGGATGGGATGACCATCCTCTACACCACCCACTACATGGAAGAAGCAGACCGGCTCTGCGACCGCATTGGCATTATGGACAACGGCCGCATCGTGGCCCTGGACACTCCTCACGAGCTCAAGGCCTCCGTCGGCGACCCGAAGGAAGTTACCCTGGAGGATGTACTCCTTGACCTCACGGGGCGCCGGCTCAGGGATTAGGAGCGAGAGTGATGATGCCTACACTTAACAGACCCCTGGCCCTTGCCGAGAAAGAACTGAAGATGTTCTTTCGCGACCTGCAGATGCTCTTCTTCAGCCTGGCCCTTCCCCTGGTGCTGCTTCTGCTTATGACAGTTGCCTTTGGCGGGCAGAGCCAGTTTAACGCTACCGCCCACATCATGAACCTGGATGATGGTCCCTTGGGGGCAGAACTGATTGAGCGCTTGGAGGAAGCCCCAGGGGTGACAGTAGACCTTCTTGACCCCGATCGGGCTCAGCAGCTCCTCGAAGACTCGAAGATCGTTAACCTGATAGTCATCAAGGAGAGTTTCTCCCAGCGCCTGTCGGAGGGGCAGGCCCCAGAGATACTGATTCGCCACCGGGGGACAGGGAGTACCGAGGGACAGATTGTCAACTCCCATGTAGCAGGCATTGTCCGGGAGATGCTGGGTGAGAACCTGATGGCTCAGCAGGTTGGGGCAATGCTAGCGTCAACAGGCAGTCAAATCTCCGCGGCTGAAGTCAGGGACAGGGTGGCAGAGCTCTTCGCAAAGGCCCGCGAAAACCCCCTGATCAGGGTGGAGGAAGAGGCCATTGGCGCCAGGCCGGAACCCGTTGCCCAGTTCCTACCGGGCATTGTAACCATGTTTACCCTCTTCGCCATCAGCCTCACCGCAGTCAGCCTGGTTGAGGAGCGCCGCAAAGGGACCCTGGAGCGACTGCTGACTACCACCCTGAGCCGAGCTGAACTGCTTTCCGGCACCTGGCTCGGAAACTTCGGGCGCGGCATAATTCAGGTAGTCTTTCTCTTTGGCCTGGCCTGGCTTCTGTTTGGCCTGTTCACCCCAGCCTCCTTTGTTTCCATCCTGCTTTTCGGCACGGTGGCGGTGGCTTCAGTGGCGGGTATTGGCCTTGTCATCGCCGCCATCTCCCGCACCCCGGAGCAGGCCAACTGGATAGCGGTATTCTTCACAATGATCATGACCACACTGGGCGGGAGTTTCTTTGACACCTCTGGTCTCACAGGGGTAATGGCCGTCCTGACCAGGATGACCTACAACTTCTGGGCCAACGACGGCTTTCGCCGCATTATTCTCAAGGGTGACGCCCTGACCAGCGGGCCCATGGTCACGAACATGGCGGTACTGGCCGCCATCGGGCTAGGGGGATGGGCCCTAGCCTTGGCCCTGTTTCGCCTAAGGGGTGATGCAAGATGAAGGAATCTTTACGGCAGGCCCTGCTCATCGCTGGAAAGGATCTCAGGATCTTCTTCGCCGACCGGGGAGCGCTGGTATTTGCCCTTGTCTTCCCCTTCGTATTTGTGCTCATCTTCTCTACCGTCATGGGCAGCCCCACCGGAGAGACGGATGAGCCCTTCACCGTCTATGTGACCACCGCTGAGAAAGGCGCAGCCCCTGTTACTGGTGACGACGGGGCACCGGCGAGCAACCCTGGTGAAGCTGGTGATAAGAGTGGTGGTGCAGGTTTCTACGGAGCTATCAGCCAGCTTATCATAGACGGCCTCACCGCCGCCGATGCGGGACTTGACGTGCAAGAAGCCGACCCTGACAGGGCTCGAGAGGCCCTTGAGACCGAAAAGATCGGCGGCTACCTCTTCTTCCCTGAGGACTTTACCAAGAGGATCTGGGCCGGTGAACCCACTGCTCTCACCGTCTACTACCGCCCGGACTCAAACCAGACCAGGACGGCCCTGAACGCCGTAGCCCGGGCCATTGCGGCAGACATCACGGCTCACCACGTTGCGTACCAGGCCTTCTATGAACTGTCTGGTGGGCAGCTACCATCCGATACCGGAGATGTAAGGGCGGGCATGGCCGGCGGCCAGGTGCCTGTGCTGGCCGAAGATCCCCAGTTCAGCCTGGTCTACGAGAAGGTGGGCGAGGTAGAACCGGTGGGCGCCGCCGACGTGCTCATTCCCGGCTACTTGACGATGTTCGTGTTCTTTGCCCTGGCCCTGACGGCCGAGACCATCGTGGGAGAGAAGGAGAACTACACCCTGGAGCGGCTCACAGCCAGCGGCGCCTCGCAGCTGGCCATTGTCGTCGGTAAGTACCTGGGCTCCTTTGGACGGGGCCTGGTTCAGGTGGCCGCCTTCTGGCTCGCCGGTGTCCTCATCTTCGACGTGGATATGGGTCGCTATCCCGGCACGGTGGTTCTTGTCTCCGTCCTGGTAGCCCTGGCGTCATCGGGTGTAGGCGTATTCCTGGCCACCTTGGCCAAAAGCCGTAAGGGCGCCGCGGCCATGGGAGTCTTTGTCTCCCTCAGCGCCGCTGCCTTCGGCGGGTCCATGTGGCCCCTTTTCATCATGCCCCAATGGCTTCAGAACGCTGCCAAGATAACACCCCACGCCTGGGCCAACCTGGCCTTTAACAAGCTCATGCTCTTCGGGGCTACCCCAACCGATGTTGGGATCGAGATGGCGGCGTTGGTTGCCTTCGGCCTCCTCTTCATGACCCTGGGGGTGTGGCGGTTCAGGGTGGGGTAGGCTTGGGCTATAGTATCCTCTCGTCGATGCGTCTGGTCACGCTATAGGTATATGGTACGAAATGCTTTAACCAGAAGCCGCTCCCTATGGTATTGATGGACTCAAAATCAACCCCGCAGAGGGGATACCCCTCCTGACTGAGCCACTGCTGGGTCGCTCCCAGGAGCATTGCCCCAATATTGGCCTGTCTCGCGTCGCCGCGCACATAGGCCCCGGTTACGTTCATGACATCAGGGTGCTCGGAGATGAAGGTCTCAGCATCGGGCTCTATCTTCATATAGCCCAAGGGGACGCCATCGCGGTAGGCGACCCACAGGTGGTGGTTTTCCTTGGAAAGCCATTCCGTCAGGTCCTGGACCGGGTCTTCTTCTTCACGGAGCATGAAGACCGGTGACTGGGCGTAGTACTGATTGTGCTGCCTGTGGATCTCAGCCAGGGCAGCCAGGTCTTCCGATCCCGCCTTCTGGACAGAGATGCCCGGGCTGGCGACGTCAACGGGCCCCACTTCCCGAAGGGCGTCAACACACCGCATTCCAAATCCCAGCCAGAACCAGGTGTCAACGGTTTCCTTAGCATGAGCAAAAAGGGTGATGGCATGGCTGACATGCCCCTCCTTGACCCAGAGGTCGGCGGCGTGGCGATACATCCCCTGATACACTCGGAGAGACTTCTCATTGATGGCCCCATGACCATACAGGGGGATGTAGATGCCCTTCTCTCTTCCAAAGAAATCTCCAACCTTCCATCCGCCAAGGAAGCCTACCAGTCTCCCCTGGGAGAAGGCGGCAATCCCTGAACCATGCTGAAACAGGCCTTCTACTGACTTCCGAACCAGTTCCCGACAGCCCTCTCTGTCTGGGAGAAACGCTACGGCCTTCCTTTCGTCATCAAATGCCGCCATTACAAGCTCCATTGCCGCCTCTATATGCTCTAAGCCTACGGGTTCATACTGAATGCTGCGCCTCACTGGCTCACCCCTCTGCTTTAATCTAGTCTGTGGTTCGGTCCATTCTAGTTTATCACCCTCTATCCTGCTAAGGGAAGTGAAGAAGACCTTAAAGCAATTGCTTGAGGGGCCCGGGGAGGGGCCCCTCAAGTGAGGTGTTGGGTTATAGCCCAAAGATTCAGGCTATCGATCTATGAAGTTGGTCTATCCGATCAATCTGTAGGATCTATTCTGCAGGTATCTATACAGAGGAGGGTTACCCAAGGGGGCGCCTAACGGCCGCCCCTACCCCGGCCCATCCGTCCGCGATCGCGGTTCTCGTCTCCTTTTCCTCGTCCATTCTCCCCGTCATTACCAGGATGGAACTTGTCCCTCAGTGAAGTCCCGATAAAGCGGATCCACTCAGCGCCGCCTTCCCCGTCGCCCTTGATAGAGACAAAGTCACCGATGGCAATATCGCTCACTTCCAGGTTCTCGGGACCAGCGAAAACCTTAGTATCTCCGGTAATATCGTAAGTGACCTCGGCACCGCTGGCTGTCAGTACGGTAATCGAGCTGCCAACAGCTGTGACCTCACCGCTGGCTGCGGCATGAAGGCTTCTTTCACCCTCGTCCTCGCCATCCTCAACGTCGATAGAAATCACTGTTCCGTCAGCGTTGATCTCCAGTTCAACGAAGTCACCTACGCAGATGATGTAGAGGCCTTCGGCGTTGGTTGGCGCAGAAATGCCTACTTCCGCCGAGACTGCGAAGGTCAGGTCACCTTCATCAGTGCTGATGGTGATAAAATCGCCGGTGGTCTCCTCTGAGGCACCCTCATCGCCAGTGGTACCGTCATCGTCGCCACCATCATCGGTAGTGCCGTCATCTGTGCCATCGTCTGTGCCATCGTCTGTGCCATCGTCTGTACCGTCATCTGTACCGTCATCTATGGCACCGTCATCGGTGGCGTCGTCACCCTCAGTGCCATCATCATTGCTAGGGGCCTCGCTGGTTACCCCGGCTACGCTGATGGCAACAACGGTTCCAGAGATCCCGGCTTCCTCGTCTTCATCGTCGTCCTCAAGGTCGGCCTCTTCTTCGTCGTCGGCGTCATCATCGGCGTCATCATCGCCATCATCATCGGCGGCGGCGTCGTCGCCATCATCATCGTCATCATCACCGTCAACGTCGTCGCCGTCATCATCGCCATCATCGACACCGTCGTCGTCGCCGCCGGTTCCATCATCCCCTACATCGTCGCCATCATCGTCAAGGCCCTCGGCAAACACTGTTAACGGCCCCCAGGCGAATACTACGGCCAGGACCATTAACAAGGCGATGAGCTTGACAACTCTGCTGTTTCCGATTCTAAACGTCATTCCTTGCACCTCCATGTATTAATGGTCACATAACCCAAAAATCCCCCGAGCCTGGGTCAGGTTCGGGGGTCAAAATCCAACTCCCAGCAACCGGCTGTCATAGTCCCTCTGGGACTTTAGACCCTCTGGCTTTGCGTCCCGGGCTTTCGCCCAGTTTGCCTTTTATGGGTTATGCTCAATATACCCTTCGAAAGGTGGGCGGAATTGCTGTCCGCCTTTCGTGGAAGCGTAGCCCTCAATTTGTATTATTGTCCATCGACTAGCCCATTCCTGCCTCAGGCGCAACAATACTTCGGCAACAGGAAGGAACCCGGGCCGGAAGAACGAACCTGTTAGGAAGACAACTGAAGTAACGCCACCGGATTAGCAATGGTGCTGGTGGCAGCAGTTGGAGCAGATTTGCAGTAGTGGCCGCACTATTTCGCTCAATGATACAGGAGGCAGTACTCATCAATGAATAGTAGACCCTCTCTCCAACGCAACCCAGTGCCAGCAGTTGCTCTACTACCAGGACTAATCATCGTTGTTGGTCTGTCAATTGTGTCAAGACAGATCCACGACCTCATTGTCATTGGCGGCGCCAACCCAGTGAGTAGTGTCATAATCGCCATCATCCTCGGCATGATCATTGGAACCGCCTTTGACCTACCCCAGTCCCTCAAACCTGGACTTAGCTTCTCCCTTAAGAGACTCCTCAAGCTGGCCATTATCCTCTTGGGCCTGGGCCTGAGCTTTAGTGCCGTGGTTGAGGCGGGTGCTGCCTCGGCCCTGATCATCGTCACCTGCATCGTGATTGCCATGACGGTTACCTACTGGATTGGAAAGGCCCTGAACCTCTCCCACCGCCTTGCGGTCCTCATCGGGGTGGGAACGGCTATTTGCGGCGCCACCGCCATTGTGGCCACCGCCCCTGCTATCGAGGCAGAGGACGCCGATGTCTCCTACTCCGTGGCTACAATCACCCTCTTTGGCGTTGTAGCCATCTTCGTCTACCCCATTGCGGGAACACTGCTGGGCCTGTCCGACGCCCAGTTCGGGACCTGGGCGGGGACCGCCATCAATGAAACAGCGCAGGTTGTGGCCGCCGGCTTCGCCTATAGTGATGCCGCCGGGAAGATCGCCACCGTTGTGAAGTTGACCAGAACAGCCATGCTGGCGCCGTTAGTTGTGGTGCTGGGCTTCTTCTTTGCCCGGGGTAACAGGACTGGCGGCGCCAGGGCACAGATCAATGGATCGGCGGCCTTCCCCTGGTTCATCCTGGGCTTCCTTGCCCTTGCGGTTACAAGGACGATTGGGGACACGGTCTTCCTGGGAACGGCAACCGCGGTCCAGTGGGGATGGCTGCTCAAAGCGGCAAGCACTGCCGCCAAGTTCCTGATCGTCATGGCCATGGCCAGTGTCGGCCTCATGACCGACTTCACCATGATGCGCAGGGTGGGTCTCAAACCCTTTATCGCCGGCCTGGTTGCCGCCCTGATCATGGCTGGGGTTAGTCTTTTTCTCATCTCTGTAACACGGATCTGACACAAGACGCCAAAGTTAGTGCTTGATGAATTGCCGGAAATGTGAGATAATACCTGCAGACAAGCCACATACTGACAAAGGCAACCCGCTCGAAAGAGCGTAGACGCAAAGCTACGGGTCTAAGCCAGCGCCTCCGGGCGCAGGTATGACCGCCGGGCTACCAAAGGGTGGTTTTTCATTATTGCACCTCGTCGCCACCAGCGCAGCGCACACACTCTCCCCACCACACCGCCCTGACTCAAGTCAGACTCATGTCAGACGCCAATGAAAAGGGTATCAAACTCAATTCCAAGGGAGGGGGTCACGGTGTTGCTAAGAGAACCGCAGATAAAGGCCTGGATGAAAAGGGTTGTTTGGAACACCAGCATCAACCTGTGGCGGGAAAGACGGGGCATCAACCTTTCCTACCTGGACGACACCATCAGCGCAGATGGGCAGACACTCCTGAGTACCATCCCTGACCAGATGGCCGCCGCTCCAGAGTGGGTGCTGACCCGCATCGAGCTGGTGGAGGCACTGAGTGTCCTGGACCAACGGGAACGGCTCATCCTTATCTGCAACATCATCGCCGGAGAGTCGCAACAGGAAATTGGGGAACGGTTTAAGCTATCTCAGCAGCGCGTGAGCCAACTCAAGGCCCAGGCCCTCGAGAAACTGAGGGCTTACTATGAAGAGAGGTCGGCTAGCTGAGATATTCAACCGGGCCGTCGAGGGCGATCAGACGGCCATTGTGGACTTAATTGACCTTTTCGAACCACTGATACAAAAGCACGCGCGTCCCTTTGGGCGCGATGCAGAAGACGCGGCTCAGACCTTTCGAGCCGCTATTATAGAGGCACTCAGGAACATGGACAACCCCGAAACCACTGAGCAGAGTTAGCAAGTGAAGGTTCGTGTCAATGTGTTGCCTCCTTACACCTGAGGCCCCTAACGGGGCCTCTTTTCTTTCTTCAGCCTCCCGCCCACGGCGTCCCCAGTTTCCCTTCATTTAGCACTGGTGTTTCTCATCAGCATTGGGGAATACTAGAAACAATAGATATTTGGACAGGAATGCTTCAGGGTATCCAATCACAAACAGGGAGGCAGAAGATGGTTTTCGAGTCAAAACGAAAAAAGGAAAAGCAGTCAGCTTTAATCGGGGTTGAGGAGGCTCACCACCTCTGGGAGCTTCTGAGTAATCGCTACACCGTTATTGACCAGCTCAACCTCTGGATCAATTTTGCCCACGATAAGGACTTTGTGTACATTCTCAATCAACAGCTGAAGGAATTCCGAAAGGAGAGCAAAGAACTGGAAAACTTAATGAAGCAGTTCTCCCTCCAGGCACCTGATCCGAATGTTGTCGGCGTCAACGTTGCCGGTAGCTTAGAGGCGATGAAAGACCCTCAAATAGCAAAGGATTTCTTGGCCATCCTCAGGGCGGATATCGGGAGCATGATCAAGATCCTCAGGAACTCATTGACAAATGATAAGATCCGGTCCTTCTACATGCAGCTAACCCAGAAGACCATTGATAAGTTTGATAACTTTGTCAAGTACCTCAAGACAAAAAACTGGATCAACCTGCCGCCTACATATCCCTACGTTCAGCCACAGACTACGGAGAAGGTGTCGGCCTCAGAGGTCTACAACCTGTGGGAACACCTGACCTACAGATATACCAACATCCATCTCACCACAATCTTTAGTAACTTCGCTACAGATGTTGACTTCAAAGCAGCCCTAACCGCGGGGAATAAGGTCCTGGCTTCTCAAACCATCCAACTGGAGCAGAAGCTCCTTAGCCTCGGCATTACTCTGCCGCGGGACTTCCCGAGGAGCATCAGGACCCCTGAGAGCTCACAGATGCTTGACGATAGGTTCATGTTCAACGCGCTGTTCATTGGCATGCAGAACGCCGCTGCCCTTCACGCTGCAGCCGTTCAGGAAGCCATTCTAAACGATGAGATCAGGGGGTTCTTCACCAAGCTTGCTCTGTCGGAAATCAACCTGCGGAACCAGCTCCTCAAGTTTGGAAAGCTCAAAGGCTGGCTCTTTCAGGAACCAACCTTACAGCAGTAGATTTTCATCGAGGATCAGGAGCTGCTTTGTCCCCACTAGGCGGATCGCGCCCTGGTCCTGGAGGGAGTGGAGTTTCCTGCTGATGGTCTCCCGGGCAACACCGATATAATTGCCCATACCCTCACGGCTGAGAGGAAGGTCCACCAGGCGGCCTTCTGCATGGGCCCTGCCGTACTTGTTGGCAAACTCCAAGAGCATTGTCACGACCCGGCTGTCCACGTCCTTTGAGCCCAGGCTCTGGACCATTGTCTCCATCTTTGCCAACCGGGCGCAGAGCTCTTCAGTTACCTTGAGGAGAATGTCAGGATGATCGCGGACAACGGCCTGGAAGTCTTCCCTGCGTATCGTGCAGATGCCGACATCGTCCAGGGCCTCGGCGTTGTAGGTTACGGCTTCATCCCCGAGAAGGGTCATCTCGCCGACAAAGTCGCCGCAGGAAAAGATATTGAGGATCTGTTCCTTGCCGTCCTGAGTGTAGCGGAAGGTCTTGACCCGGCCGCTGTTGATGACCATCATCCGGCCCGGGCGTTGCCCTTCCATGAATATAATCTCGCCCCTGGCGAAGTATTCGCGAACAGCCAATGAAGACACCCGCCCCAACTCATCCTCGCTCAGGGTAGAGAAAATGGGAACACGGTAGACGCAGAGGGTCGGTTGGCACTCGCCGCACTCACACTTACCTATCATCATAGACCTCCTCGCGCCACATCAAGCAACTGGTCTGCTTACCTATACTTACTCTACCACTACTACTACATGTCACTCCACTGTATCTTCAATACTTCTCCTTGCCGGCTGTCTATCCCTCTCAGTCACCTTCCTGAGGCGCTTCTGTCCCTAAGACCCAAGGTCTGCGTTTAGGCTCTACGAGGCACACATCACAAAGGCGCTCGGGAACCCGCAATGGCAGCCGCTGGTCATATGGGCTGTGATTGCCATCACTGTGCCCCCGGCAAACCCGTGGTATTCTCATTCATGACAATGAGTACTCATTACAGGAACAGACTGACAACAGAACCGACTTTGGGAGGTGGATGACTTGACCAGACGCTACTCGCAGGTGTTGGTAGTCGTGTTGATCTTGGCTGTAACTGTCATTGTCATGGGCGGTTGGAAGCTAATGGCTGAGAAACCCCCGATCCCAGCAGAGGTTATCACGGAGTCCGGAGAGATCCTCTTTACTGAAGACGATATCAGGGGCGGTCAGGCGGTCTTTCAGCGGTACGGACTGATGGACTACGGCTCCATCTTCGGGCACGGCGCCTATCTGGGGCCAGACTTCACAGCAGAATACCTGCACGAGGCTGCCCTCCTGGCCCGGGAGTACTACGCCCAGGACCGGTTCGGCAAGCCCTCCATGGAGTTAACTCAGGAACAACTGGCAATGGTCGACGGGATTGTCAAGATCGACTTCCGACAGAACCGCTACAACGCCGAGACTAATGCTCTCACCGTAACTGGTGCCCAGGCCTACGCTTACCGGCAACTGGTGGCGGACTACCATGCCAGGTTTGTTGAAGGGGTCCCTGGTGACCGACTCCCTGAGGGACTGATCCGGGAAGAGTCCCTCCCGGCTGAAGACAGGTACTGGATCAGTGAGAAACCCATGGTTGAGCAGTTGACAGGATACTTCTTCTGGACCGCCTGGACCGCCGCTGCCGAGCGTCCTGGCCTGGATTACACCTACACCAACAACTGGCCACCCGAGACCCTGGTAGGCAATGTGCCCTCTTCAGGAAGCGTCCTGTGGAGCGCTGCCAGTGTCGGTTTGCTCCTACTCCTGCTGGGGCTGGCGTTGTACCTCTACCGCCGCTACTTCGCAGATACCTTCCACGAGAGCGAACTGCCGCAGACCCCGGCAGCAGACGGGATAGCCCTCACACCGAGCCAGGTAAAGGCAGCCAAGTACTTTCTGATTGTAGCAGGGCTGTTTCTCTTCCAGAGCCTGCTGGGGGGGCTCTTGGCTCATTACTTCGTGGAAGAGGCCTTCTACGGCATCCCTCTACAGGACCTCCTGCCCTTCAACATCGCCCGGGGTTGGCACCTGCAGACAGCGATCTTCTGGATCGCCACGGCCTGGCTGGGAGCCGGTCTCTTCCTTGCTCCCATCGTGGGCGGCAGGGAACCCAAGCACCAGGGACTCCTGGTTGATATCCTCTTTGGAGCCGTAGTTCTCGTAGCCGTTGGCAGCCTGGCTGGTGAGTGGCTGGGAGCCAAGGGATACCTTGGCAAGCTCTGGTTCCTCCTGGGCCATCAGGGATGGGAGTACCTGGAGCTAGGACGCATCTGGCAGATACTGCTCTTTGGGGGCATGCTCATCTGGGTCTTCATTGTCTACAGGGCCCTGAGACCTGCCCTGCAGAAGGAAGACGGCCCCTACAGCCTGACCCACCTCTTTCTCTACGCTGGTGTGGCGATTCCAGTCTTCTATGGCTTCGGCCTGCTCTATAACCCCAGCACCCACTTCACCCTGGCTGACTTCTGGCGGTGGATGGTGGTACACCTGTGGGTGGAAGGCATCTTCGAGTTCTTCACGGTAGTCATCGTTGCCAACCTCCTCATCTACCTGGGCCTGGTCTCCAAGCAGGCTGCCTCCCGGGCGGTCTATTTCACCCTGATCCTGGTCTTTGGCACCGGGCTAATCGGGGTCGGCCACCACTATTACTGGACCGGAGCCCCAGCCCTGTGGATGGCCCTTGGCGCGGTCTTCTCAGCGCTGGAGGTAATCCCGCTGACCCTACTAATCTTCGAGGCCTACGAGCAGTACCGGATGATGATGGCTGCCGGAAAGGATTTCGCCTACAGGGACACCCTCAAATACTTGATTGCCACAGGTATCTGGAACTTCATTGGGGCCGGTGTCATGGGCTTCCTGATCAACCTGCCAATCGTCAACTACTACGAACACTCAACCTACCTGACACCAACCCACGGACATGCGGCGATGATGGGGGTCTACGGCTTCCTCGCCCTTGGCCTGCTGGTCTTTACTCTGAGGAGTGTTGTCAAACCGGATAAATGGCCAAGACGGCTTGTCAACGCCGCCTTCTGGCTCCTCAATGGGGGCCTGGTGCTGATGCTGACGACAACGCTGCTGCCCATGGGGTTCATGCAGCTCAAGGCGGGGCTGGAGAAGGGTCTCTGGTTCGCCCGGAGCTTCGCCTTCATCGACTCACCAGTAGTTCACACCCTGACCTGGCTGCGTCTCCCTGGCGATCTGGTCTTCATCGCCGGCGTTGTCGTCATCTCGCTGGCGGTTCTTCAGGCCCTCGTCAATCTGAGGCCGGCCTATGGGTTTGATGAGCCTGAATATATGCCTGTATCCGATGATAAAGGCGTCGTCACCTGATTCAGCACTGAACCTACTGGAAGGCTTGAGCCTTTCCCACGCAGGGTCGAAAAATGCAATTAGAGAGACCACCCGATGGGTGGTCTCTCATCATCCTCCCTGGGCCTCGAACCTTCGACCACTGGCATGTAGTAGATCTGTTGAAAGGGCAGGGCCCTGGCGACGGTCTGCAGCGCTTGGGGAAGGAAGTCATTGGGGATGATGAGGCCAGAGAAGAGAGCCACGGCGCTGGCCTGGTTAATCGCAAGGAACATAGGTAAGGAAGAACTGCAGCGGCCCTGGAAAAACAGTAACCGGATAGTTGCCGAGATGACCACTTGCCGAGGCTGAGAGCAAGGTAACCGATGGCAAAGGACAACCAATCTACAGGCACGCCATAAACCCTGATGATTGCAGCCGCCAGGACCAACGCCGGCAGCAGGTACCTGATAAATGTCTTCAGCAGCCAGGGCAAAGAGAGGGCTCAGGGGGCGCTCCAGATACTTATCCAAGGCCCCGATGAAACCCAAGACCGCCCAATCTACCGTAACACCTATCCCTCAATCTCTTGAATCGCGGCCTCTGGGGACTGGCCCCCATAACCGACAGTCATGATACCTGGAAGATATCGGTCCATGGTTAGCACGTTGGGCATGACTACTCCTGTAAGGAGGGCTGTGGTGGGCTCATCGTCTCCAACATTTACATAGGTCTTGAACCGAACCTCACCGTCGGAGAAGTCCATCTCGAAGTTACCCATGGGCAGCCCGTAGTTGGCCCGGGTAAGGTACTCGGCCATCTCGTCTCGCCTGTTTTCTGGGATGTTGTTGGCAAGGTAAGAATAGAAACAGAGAAGTCCCCTGTCCTCCTTAATGTTGGCAATGCAGTTCCAGCGCCCGTTATCCCCAGAGAACCCCATGTGTATCATGGACTTCTCCTCATCAGCTGTGTACTTAAGGCCAACTTCAGTAAGGTACTGACCGAGGGCTTCCATAATCCGACCCATGCTATATTACCTCCTTGGCTGAATAACACAGGTTGGCTTGGATAGGCAACGAATCCTGCCCGGCGGCTTCAGAAAGTGGGGCTATGGGGGTAGCTTATGGCTAAAGTTAGCTCATCTAACGGAGCTTGTGGCTGAACCTCTCTCTAAGCTTGCTCAACTTCGGAGTGATTGTGACCCGACAGTAGGGCTGGTTGGGGTTTCTCTCAAAGTAATCGCGATGATAGTCCTCGGCTTCATAGAAGTCCTCAAGGGGGGCCAACTCGGTTACGATGGGATCATCCCAGATTCCCTCCTGGTTGAGGTCGGCTATGACCCTTTCCGCCGTCTCCTTTTGCTCGGGGGTGTTGTAGAATATGGCCGATCGATACTGGGTGCCGACATCAGCCCCCTGCCTGTTCAGGGTTGTGGGATCATGAACAGCAAAGAAAACCTCCAATAGATCCCGGTATGAGATCACATCAGGGTCAAAGACAATGTTAATCACCTCGGCGTGCCCTGTTCTTCCGGTGCAGATCTGTTCATAGGTGGGGTTGGGCGTCTCACCACCGGCGTAGCCAGGTTTAACATCCTTGACTCCCCGCAACCGGTCGAAGACCGCCTCAATACACCAGAAGCACCCGCCCGCCAGGGTCGCCCTTTCATGGCCTTTGTTGTTTGTGTCCACAGTCAATCCTCACACCCTTTCTCACTCCGATACCTAATTATTCTAGTCACCTACTGGGATTTCCCGCCTGCCTGTAGATAGGGTGTCCCGGCATCTGATGCATTAGACCGCGAAAGTGGCATTGACGCCGCCTTAAGCCGGTGGTATAATCCCTGTTGTGGAAGGGGAGTAACCCAATAACTGCTGGGTCAACAACACTGGAGCTTCGTCCCTGGTCGGGCGCTCCCTGGTCCAGCGGCTGTGACCGTGTCAAGCGGGTGAGACTTTCGACACTGCTGCCCTGTGGTGGGGCTCGGTACGAAGGTCTTTTGTTTTTTATGACCAAAAGGAGGCACAGCCAATTGGACAACCTTCTAGTAGGCCTGACTAATCTTACTCCAGGAAACGTAGTAATGTTCGCCGTTGCCGCGCTCCTCATCTACCTGGCCATCAAGCGAGACTATGAACCCATGCTTCTGCTGCCCATCGGCTTTGGGGCCATTCTAGCCAATATTCCCAACTCGTCCGCCGTAGGCGAACACGGCTTCCTCAGCACCCTTTATGAAGCCGGCATCATCACTGAGCTGTTCCCAATCCTAATCTTCATCGCCATCGGAGCGATGATGGATTTTTCACCCCTCTTGAAGATGCCGATCATGCTGGTTTTTGGCGCCGCCGCCCAGTTCGGGATCTTCTTTACCATGATGCTGGCGGCCCTGGCTGGTTTCGATCTGAAGGAAGCCGCCGCCATTGGGATTATTGGCGCCGCTGATGGCCCAACCGCCATCTTCGTTGCCACCCGCTTCGCTCAGCACTTTTTGGGGCCCATCTCTGTGGCCGCCTACTCCTACATGGCCCTGGTTCCAATAATCCAGCCGCCGGTGATAAGGCTCTTGACCACTAGCGCAGAGCGGAGAATCCGTATGGAATACCGCAGCATTAGTGTCTCCAAGACTGCCAGAATATTCTTCCCCATTGCAATCACCCTTCTTGCGGGTATCCTGGCCCCCATCAGCGTGGCCCTGGTGGGGTCGCTAATGTTCGGAAACCTGATTCGGGAGTCTGGTGTTGTGGAACGCCTGTCCCAGGCTGCCCAGAATGAACTGGCCAACCTGGTTACGCTGTTACTGGGCATAACCATCGGTTCCACAATGACGGCAGACCAGTTTCTCGCGCCAGCGACGCTGTTGATCATCGGCATGGGCCTTGTAGCTTTCGTGGCCGACACCGCCGCCGGAGTCCTGTTCGCAAAAGCCCTCAACTATCTTATTCCACAGAAGATCAATCCGATGATAGGAGCCTGCGGCATCTCGGCCTTTCCGATGTCCGCCCGGGTGGTCCATAGGATGGGACTGAAGGAAGACCCTCAGAACTTTTTGCTGATGAACGCTGCCGGGGCTAATGTGGCCGGGCAGCTTGCGTCGATTATGGCTGGAGGCCTGATTCTGGCCCTGGTCGGATAGTCTGGTTGAGATACTACACTGATTAGGAGGGAAGAGGATGGATGTCTTCAGCGAGGCGGTAAGAATTACTATGATCAGCATGCCTGTTATCCTGGGCTTCATGGGCCTGGTCGGCATCATGCTCAAACTGCTGATGAAGGCCTTCCCCGGAAGTTCAGAGCACAAATGAAGTATGGATTAAACCAGTGACCATGGATCGGATCTAGCACTCAGCGGCCAGTTGCTCAAGGGCAGTATCCAACACCCTGTCACTCTGGGACGCGATGTCGGCAACCGATGGCTGACAGGGGATGTCAGGCATAACCCCCCTGCCAATGTAGTCAGCTCCGTCGGCAAAGGTGTCACGCTTTGTGCAGATGAGGAGGACGCCGCCTCCCGGCAAGGCGAAGACCATTGGCTGCCCGGTGCTTCCAGCGGTGGGCTGGCCGACAACAGGGCCCCTGCCGCTGGTCTTAAAGGCCACCAGGAAATCCTCGGCGGCACTTCCAGTGATTGGGCTGCTGAGAACGGCGACCGGACCGCTGTACCTGGGTCTGTCATTAGCAGGCCTAACCTCTTCAGGTGGGAGGGCTAGCCAGCGCTGGGTCATCCCCCAGGCGCGCATCGTTGGCGCGTAGAGGGGAAGGCGTGTAGCTGTAGCCTTGACCTCCTCGTCAATCAGTCTGGCCAGTATCCTGTATCCAACTTCGTTGTCTCCGCCTGTGTTCAGGCGAAGATCAAAGATCAAGCCCTCTACCCCGTCGAAACTCGAAAAGAGCTGGTCAAAGCTGTCGGCCACGGTGTGTGAGTTAAAGTTGTGAATGGATACCAGAAAGACCCCGGGCTGGACCTCCTTCCGCTGGACAGTGGGGGTAAGGGGTAGGGGCCCCGTGCGTTCCAGGGAGACACTTTCCAGGTACTCCCTGGTAGCGCCGCCGCCCGGGAGGCGAACCTCTACCACCACTGGGGTGCCGGCGGGACCATCCAGGATGTTCAGGGCGGTTCTAGCAGCCAGGTTATGCCTTGTTGATGCCGGCATGGTCTCAGCAATCTCTTGGCGCATTTTGTGGGCAGGGCGTCCGTTGATGGAGACAATCTCCGCCCCAGGGGGTACCCCCTCCCCGGCAACAACAATGGGCCTGCCCTCTATATCCAGAACCAGGACCGGTGGCCGGCTCGTGGCCTGACGGAGATGCCTGGGGAGCTGAACCCAGGTATGACCGTCCCCCAGAAGGCCCGCAAAGAGCTGCAGCAGGCGCCAGTAAGACTCCTCGGCCTCTGCTGCTATAACCCTGGGCACGAAGGACCGAAACTGCTGATCCCACCAGTCTTCGCCCGGCAGTTGATCCCAATAGGCGAAGTTGTACTTGGCCTCGCTCCAGATCTTGGCCAGTCCTTCGATGCGGGCTTCAATTGACAGGGGCCAGGTTAAGGTAGCCTCGTACCCGATAGTGAATGACTCCCAGGGCGCGGAGGTCGCTTCCTCCTGAAAGGCCTCCATCAGCACTGTTGACAGTTCTGTTGATAGCAGTTTCTTATCCAGGTAGCCCACGGTAGTTCCTCCCCCCCAAGGGTGTTCCCCCTCTGAAGCGACACTCCCACTATCCATTACCGCAGGCTTCTCAGTGGTGACCCAGGTTTCCTGCTGTCCTCACAGACCGCTCAACCCGGCGAAAGACAGCGTAACCGACGCTGACAAAGAGGGCCATTACCGCAAGCAAGATTAGCTGCTCCTGCGTCATGGGAAGCAGTGTCTTTGTGCCAATAAGGTAGCCGCGGACGGCGTCAAAGGCGTAGGTCACCGGAAGGATCAGCGAGAAGGTCATGAGAATCCTGGGCAGGACGGTGACGGGGAACTCCTGGCCGCTGAAGGTGCGGATGATAAAGCTGCTGATGTCGATAACATTATTGGCATCGTTGCTGATGAGTACCACCGCTGCGAGGCCAAAACCGAGGCCGTAGAGTCCGATGAGCATCGGGACCATTGTCAGCAGGGCGGGAACAATCTGACCGCCAAAACTAAACCCAAACAGCTTCCAGGCAATCAGTAACGCCATGGACCCGTTGAATGTGGTCAGGGCCAGGCCCCAGAGAGACCTGCCGATGAGCTGCACCAGCACTGGCGCGGAGGTGAGCCAGTTTGTCTCGATTACCCCCAGCCACATCTCGTTCTTGAGGGAGAAGCCCATCCCCCACATGACCGAGTTGATGTAGAAGGACATGATCCCCCCGATAATCCAAAAGGAGATGAAGTCGGTTGTGCCGCTGTAGGCCTCAAAGCCCAGGTTCTCACCGCCTACCATGAAGGACCTGGCGAGAAAGTAGACAGGGAGCATCCAAACAAAGGGCTCAAAGATATTGAAGACCACGTTAACTGGATATCTGAAGTACATTATCATATCTCGCCTGAAGATGGCCCTCAGGGCCAGAAGGTAGTCACCCCACCGTTTGACGCTCACCTCGGCTCTCTCCTTGGCGTTGGTAGTTGTCGCTCTCGTCGCATTCATCTCAATCAACCCCTTAGTGGTGCCCCAGGCTGCCGTGCTGGCTTATTATGCGCTCCGTGCGCCCAAAACCAGCAAACCCGAGGATGAACAAAATCACGCCAGAGATCAGCAGGTACTCTACATTCCCACTGATGGCCTCCCATCCAGATCCCGCGGCCACCGCTCTCGCTGCCTCAATACTGTGAGTCAGGGGCAGGTAACGAGACACAACCTGCATCCACTGGGGCAGCACAGCGATGGGATAGGTCATTCCGGTGAAGACCATCATGACCCCCCGGACCACGTTGACGGGCGTGTTTGCCTGCTTCGCCCACAGCACCAGGCTGGCGAAGACCATACCAACCCCGTAGATGCTGGGAATAGAGAGGAGAACCACCAGCAGCATCAGCCAGATGCTGCCCTGAACCCGGAACCCAAAGATAAAGTAGAACTCAACCCCTGCGATGACCATAAACATCGTCCAGCGCAGCATGTCGTAGACCGAGCTGCCCAAGAGGAGAAACCATTTCTGAAGTGGAGCAAGCCAGTTGCTCTCAAGGGTACCGCGGATCTGCTCGGTGCGGAGTGCCTGGCCAAAGCCCCAGAGCATTACATTTAACCACATCCACATGAAGGTGCCAATCAGGATATAGCTGATGTAGTCCGTCGTCCCCGCGTAGCTGGCATAGGTTGACAGGGACTCTCCATTGGGCCCGGCCAGGGCCTTGCAAACAAAGATGTAGCCGATGGGAAAGAGGGACGGCCAGATTAGTAAGGATATAAACCAGGACGGGTAGCGAAAGAACATCTTAAACTCGCGCCGCGCTACCGCCCAGACTGCCGGCAAGATGGTTATCACTGATGACATGTCAATCTGCCTCCTTCATCCCTATTCCCTGAGGGACTTGCCCGTGAGCTGGATGAAGACATCCTCCAGGCTGGGCTCATTGACGGCCAAGCTCTGAACGCTATTGCCTTGCTCCAGGTAGGCCGCCATCATCGCGCCAACACTGACCCCGTCGGCAAGGTGCATCGTCACCTGCCAGCGGCGGTTAGCGGCGTCATGTTGAGCGGTGTAGTTAGATACCAACCCCGCTGCGCACAGAGTGTCGCCAAACTGATCCTTCCAATCCAAGACATCAAGGCTGACTACCTTTGTCTGCTTGAGGTCACGCTTGAGCTGTTCGGGCGTGTCCAGGGAGATAATCTCTCCATGGTCGATGATGGCAACCCGGTCAGACAGAATATCAGCCTCCTCCATGTAGTGGGTGGTGAGGAGTACCGTCTTCCCCTCGCCCTTGAGCTCCAGGATGAGGTCGCGCAGATTGAGGGCGGCCTGGGGGTCAAGGCCCGCCGTGGGCTCATCCAAGATCAGGAGCCTGGGATTATGAAGTAGCGCCCGGGCCAGCACGATACGACGCTTCATGCCGGTGGAGTATTTCTCCACGGTTTCATCGGCGCGCTTGCTGAGCTGGAACCTATCGAGTAGATAGTCTATGCGTTGTTTGAGCTCAGGACCGCGCTGGCCGTAGAGGGCGCCAAAGTATTCCAGGTTTTCACGACCGGTAAGCTTCCAGTAGACGCAGCGCTCCCCCGCCAGGACCGTACCAATCATCTGGAGGACCAGCTGAGGATCGGTGGACACGTCAATTCCGTGAATATGGACGCTGCCCGAGGTTGGGCGTAGGAGGGTTGAGATCATCTTGATGGTTGTGGTTTTGCCGGCCCCATTGGGTCCCAGGAGCCCGAAGATCTCCCCCTTCTCGATGTCGAAACTGACGTTGTTTACCGCAACGAAGGGCTTTTGATCCGAGTTACTATCTTCATCGCCATTACCAAACCTTCCAAAGAGGCGCTTGAGCAGGCCGCCCTTTTTCTTGACGGCAAACTCCTTGCAGAGGTTTTCTACCATTAGAGCTGGTTCAGACACTTGACTCAGTCCTTTCCCCTGAATTATCGCACCCCCATTCTACCCCCATGAGGGGTCAATGTCAACGGTTAATTGAGTGGATAGTTAATAATCTTAAACTAGAAGTTGCACTCTTTTACTGTCTCGCCTAACAGATATGCCACCAGGGGATCTGAGATGGGAAATGCGTACATGGTCAGGCCTGGCCTGACCATGTACGCAAGGAGAAAGCAGAGGGGATTCCGGAGCCTTTAGTAAACCTCTATCACGTCCGCTGACCCACTAACCCGCTAGCAAGCCTTTCAGCAACGCTACAAGACCCATGATTCCAGCCTTAATACTATCCAGAACCTGCTGGAGTGGAGACGCTGCCTGGTTTGATCTGGCGCTCTCAGTTGGCGGTTCAATGCCAACGGGTTCTTCTACAGCGTCAACGGGTTCTTCGTTATTCTGGTCTCCAATTACTGCAACGTCATCGCTGCTAACAGAAATATCAAGGGCGGTAAAGAGCATTTCTTTGTGAATGCTGCCTACGAATTCTACTTGCGCTAGGGTTTCAATGTCGGTCCTGCCCAAAACCGCTTCTATTCTGGGATTAATGTAACCCTCATCAACCTCAAAGTCTTTGGCTAGCCCCTCCAGGAACTGAACGAGTTCAGCTGTGGTCTCCTGGTAGGCCCCAAGCCGGATCTGCCGGGCCTTTTCTCTATATTCTGCAACTCTAACCCGGTTCTGATCAGTTAGCCCTTCACGCCTGATCAGAGAACCGTCTTCACCAATGAATTCAGCTACATCGCTGTACTCCTCTCGTAGGCGGGCCAGTTCTTCCTGTATTTCTTCACTGGGGCTATATGCCGGTATTATACTGACCCGGACATCGCCTTCGGGAGCAAGACCCTGAAGCTCCAGGTACAGTCCAAGCTCAATCTTACCGGCTTCCTGGCGAAGCTCTTCTTCCTGCTGCCGGTTGTCTTCATTGAGGGCATCAAAGTCACCTTTTAGGAGAACCTCTCTGGTTTCAACATCAACATATACGCCACCATATCCATCATTCTCCGAACCCTTGATGATGTATTTCCCCCACCAGAAGGTGCGTTGGACATAGGCAAGTTTCTCTACAGTGCTGCCCTCTATGGCAACGTCTTCATTGTCAACTCCGAACCTGTCTGCCAAAAAAGCCATGGCAGCTTCTCTGTAGTCCTCAGTGTCCAACATTAGGGCATCTGGGCTTGCCAGTGATGTTCCCTGTGACGGCTTACTCTCACCCTCGGTAATCACGGCAGCGGCAGCGCCGGTGCCGGTACCGATGGTTAACGTCACTAACACCGCAATTAGCAGAGGGATTATAATCCTTCGCATCCTGGGTTTTGCCTCCTTTAGTGATTATAGTCTCTGTTCCGTCTCTGGGCTCGGTCTCGGGGGTTCGGTTGTCCATTAAGACGCCTATACGGGTGTTATGTTCCCTGCCTGCGCTGGGAACTTGTGCCAGATGGGTTTTGACAGCAGAGGGTGGCCTGGGGTCGAACATTAACTCTCGTATGCTGACCTTTTGTAGGCTAATTCACGGTAGTTTCCACCAGGGTCCTTGCCAAATGTTCGTCTCAATGGTAGGCTAGACGAGGGGTATTTCTGGCCCTGGCCTGGAAGACTGCATTGGATGCAGGGGAGGATAATCTCATGATTACTGCTGTAGTAGGGTTAAACTGGGGTGATGAAGGCAAGGGTCGGATGGTAGACTATTTCGCCTCAAGGGCCGACTGTGTCATCCGTTACCAGGGTGGCGACAACGCGGGGCACACGGTGGTCAACCACCTTGGCAAATTCGCCCTTCACAACGTGCCCTCAGGGATATTCCACAGCGGCGTTACTAACCTGGTGGCCTCGGGTTCAGTGATTAACCCCGAGTCATTAACCAGAGAGATAGAGACACTCAAGGGACGGGGCATCGACATGGGCGGCCTCAAGATCTCCGATAGGGCCATTCTCATCTTCCCCTTTCATCTTCTTCTGGAGCGCCTGGAGGAAGAACGGCTCGGCAGTGAGGCCTACGGATCAACCATGAGCGGCATCTCGCCCGTCTACAGCCACAAGTACATCAAGAAAGGGATCCAAGTTGGTGAACTCCTGCATCCCGCGTATCTGAAAGAACACTTGGAGGCGGTGATTAACTATGTTAATCTCCTCGTTCACAACGGCTACCGCGCCGAACCTGTATTAGCAGAAGAGATGCTCCAATGGGTTAAGGATTGGGGTGCGGAACTTCGGAACCGTATCGTCGACAGTCAGGCCCTGGTCAGGCAGCTCGTTGCCGACGGCAAGCCCATTCTTCTCGAAGCCCAGTTGGGCGCCTTGCGAGACATCACCCATGGCATCTACCCCTTTACAACCTCATCGTCGACACTGGCTGGCTACGCCTGCGCCTCTGTGCCGGTACATCCAAACTCCATGGAGCAGGTGATCGGCGTTACCAAGGCCTACTCTACCTGTGTAGGGGCTGGCCCCTTTGTCACTGAGTTTGAACCAGATGATGCGGCAGAGTTCCGCAGGATAAGTGGCGAGTATGGGGCAAGGACTGGACGTCCGCGGCGGATTGGCCACTTTGATGCCGTTGCTACACGTTACGGCCGCGACCTTCAAGGGCCTACAGCTGTGTCTCTGACCTGCCTCGATGTCCTGACCGGGCAGGGGGAGCTAAAGATCTGCACCGCCTACGACATCGATGGCAACCCGACAACACGCTTTCCCCTCAACGCCGGGCTCGATAAGGCGAGACCACTCTACGAAGGCCTCCCCGGCTGGGATGAAGACATCACTGCCGTGAGGGACTTCGATGACCTGCCCGCCGCAGCCCAGGCCTATGTACTGCGCATCGAGGAGCTTCTAGAGGTGCCTGTGAAGTATATCTCCGTTGGCCCTGAACGGGAGGCCCTGATCGCAAGGGACTAGTTCCTAGTTCTCAAGGTCGACGGGATCAACGCTGCTGACTTCGGTCTCGCTGCCACTGCCATCATCCATGTAGTTGACAGGGTCTTGTGGGTAACCAAACAGGTGAACCTCGTAGTGCACATGGGGTCCGGTACTGCGCCCGGAACTCCCAACTGTTCCTATAACCTCGTCGCGCGTAACATCTTGCCCGACCTTAACCCTGATCTCGTTTAGATGGCCGTACACCGTGAGATAACCGTAGTCATGACGCACAATGATGGCATTGCCATAGGCGCCGGAGGCTCCCGCCAGGATAACCCGGCCCTCCCCGGTGGGATAGACGTCAGAGCCAAAGGGTGACGCGATGTCAACGCCGGTATGGACATCCTGAACCCAGGGTTTCAACGGGTCAGAACGCGGCCCGAAGGGACTGCTGATCTTCCCCTCTCGAACCGGCATGCCGTGGGGCCTGGCTAGCCAGTACTGGATCTTGTTCAGGGTCTCCCCATACTGCAGATCGAGGACGTTGATGACCTCCGCCTCCGTCATGGTTCGCGCGCCATCAGGCACTCCTGAAGCGACAGTAAAGATTGGCCCTTCCATCTCCACTGGCAGGTGCGGGGCCAGCTTGTTCAAGTCCTCTGTAAGCTTATCGTACTGCTGCCTAAGGGCTGTATACTGGATCTCCACGTCTTCTGCCCTGGCTTCTGCAGCTGCCCGCTCGGCCAACAGGCCCTTCAGCACCTCGTAGACATCCTTATCGCTGAGGGCTTCCGCCTCGGCCCTGGCAGCGGCTATCCTGGCGCTGTAGAGGGCACTCATAAACCAAATAGTGGTAGCCAGAAGTAGCGCCACAAGGCCCAGGATATAAATGGTGGGTATCTCGAATTTAATAATGCTGTGGGTCAGAGGATGCTCGCCAATCTCGTACCGGCGAGGTTTCAGGCTAATTCTGAAACTCGACATCTCATTCACCATCCTTTGCGTGTTCATAATTGCCCAATCAATGGCATGTCCATTCATTACTCTATAACATCGGGCTTGGTATAGGCAAGTTTGTCTGTCAAGGATAAAGTGCAGCCAATTCAACCGCAATGTTACATCATTTCCCTCTCGGTGACAACCCACCATGGTCACATCAGCACATTATTGCCGGATTCTGGGCGAATAATAAGCGGTGACGCTAATCCCCGCTTAAGAGGTAATTGCCTGCTTTACCAGATGCTTAGCCAATTTGAGGCGGCAAATGTTAAGGTTTTATTAAGACGGTGGGCTCAGTAAGCAGGTTCCCGAAGTCCCTCCCCTATGGGGGACTAGTGGCTTCATTTGGTGGCAAACTAGAGGTATAGAGAGCAGATAGTCCACGAATTCCAGCAAGGAGGCAGTCTACAGTGACTGGAAAACGGTTTCTGGTTCTAGGAGGCGGTATCGGCGGCCTGGTGGCCGCCAACGAACTGCGCAGGCAGCTTGGGCAGGAACACGAGGTTGCCCTTGTTGACCGGCGCGACAGGCACCTCTGGCAGTCCTCAATGCCCTGGGTGATGATTGGCACCCGCACTGAAAGCCAGATCACCAGGCGCCTAACACTGCTCAACAAGAAGGGCATTAACACCATAAAGGCTGAAATCGAGCAGATCGATATTGCCAACAAGAAGGTTGTCACCAGTGTCGGAACCCTTCTCTACGACTATCTGGTAGTTTCCCTTGGGGTGGAGATGGCCACCAACGCCGTTCCTGGCTTCAAGGAGGCCGCCCTCAACTACTACGACCTTGACGGTGTTGCGCGCATCAACCGAGCGATCCGGCGATTCAGGGGCGGCCGTGTGGTCATCCTGATCGCAAGCCATCCCTACAAGTGCCCTGTTGCCCCCTACGAGGCGGCGTTCCTCCTTGATGCCTATTTCCGCGGGAGAAAGATCCGGAAACGGGTGTCTATTGAGCTGGTGACCCCGGAGACGCAACCCCTCCCGGTTCATCCCGACTTCATGCGCCTGAGGTTCATGCGACTAATGCGTAAACGGCGGATCAAGTTTACACCCGACAGCCATGTGGAGTCCGTCGACACCAAGAATAGACGGATACTCCTGAAAAACAACTTCCCAGCGGTCCCCTACGACCTGCTCATCGGGGTTCCCCCGCATCGCCCCCCGGCAGTTGTGCGTAACTCTCAATTGTCCAAAGGCACCCAGGGCTGGATCCCTGTTGACAGGCACACGATGTGGACGAAGTACGACGATGTCTATGCCATAGGTGACGTGACGAGGATTAAAACCCCTTTGGGTGAGGTATTCCCCTGGAGCGGGTTCGCCGCTGAGAGCCAGGCCAAGGTGGTGGCAGCAAACCTGGTTAGCGCGCTGAAGGGTGAACGAATGGGAAGGCGGTTCTCCGGTACCGGCCCCTGAGTGATGGAGACGGGCTTTGGTAAAGCCCTTTTCATAGCTACTGTCTACTACGCTCAACCAAAACTCAAGGGGATCATGCTCCCTGCCAACAGGTCAGCCCATTGGGGGAAGGTAGCCTTTGAGAAGTACTGGTTCAGCAACTGGTTCTGATCCCTGGCAGGCTCCTGACAGGTAGTCTTGGCCTGCGGTCTTTCAAGTAATTGAAGGCTTCTTTTGCCTCCTGGACCTCGTCAAGATTGATTGTGGCAACAATGATCTGCTCCTCCTGCGCGGCGTCGGCCAGGAGACGCCCAAAGGGACTTACGATGCGGCTGTGTCCAACATAGGTGTAATCGCGGCCCTCTCTAAGGCGGTTGCAGTAGGCAACGAAGACGTGGTTCTCAATGGCCCGCGCCTTGACAAAAGCCCGGTGGTAGTCACCCAGTGTATCCATATTGGCGCTGGGGACAATGAGAAGGTCCAGCCCGTTTTCAGCCAGGGCCCGTGCCGTCTCTGGAAACTCGATGTCATAGCATACCAGGATTCCGGCGCTGACCTGGCCGCCCTGACCTGCTTCAAGGTCAAACCCGTACCGGACCAGGTGGTCTCCTGGAGAGAAGGTCTCGCTCTCCTTTGTGAAGAGATGGGTCTTGCGGTAGCTAGCTATAGTCTTCCCGGTCTTGTCGATGTGAATGGTGGTGTTAAAGACCCCTCCATCCCCATCCCCACCTTTACTGCCCTCAGCAAAACCCACAACAGCGCTAATTGCCTTATCTACGCAGGTCTCCCTCACTGCATTTAACTCTGTTACCTCGGTGTCAGCTTGGACATCAAAGGCAACCTCCGCGGCGCGGTGGCTGGCGGGAAAACCAGTGAGGTAGATCTCTGGTAAGATGACGAGGTCCGCGCCGATCTCTGCTGCTTCCTCTATGGCGGCCAGCGCCTTCTTCACATTGGTGGAGACGTCATCGTCTGAGCCAGTAAGTTGGGCCAGGGCTATGCTGAGTTCGTGTTTATTACCCATGGTTATTATCCTCACCCCGTGGTTCTGGTGGTTCTAGTTCCGTGGCTTTCTGGCCACAACAGCCACCATTTCGCTCTTCTCCTTATGATACTTCTCACCGGTCAGGCTGCCCCAGACACCTTCCACAACGAAACCCCTGGCCTCAACGACGGCAGTCAGGGTATCGGCGGTGTAGTGATGATCCCAGATCCGGTACAGGCTGGTGCCACCGTCCTCTTCAATCACTATGTATTGGTCAAGCTCAACGTTGTCTTCAGGATAGGCGAAGGTGCTGGTCAGGACCAGGTGAGGGTGGGGACGCCAGAAACTACTCTCATACGCGTCCCATCCGGCCGTAGCCCGGCCCTTGGCCCGGCCCCTTTGGGTAAAGACGTCAGCTACAAAGACCCCTCCAGGTTTGAGGGCCCGGTAGACCCTTTCCAGGAAGGTATCGCGGTCGTCGTCGCTGAGGGCCCCCAAGTCGCAGAAGATAATGGACGCGGCATCGAACCGCTCCTCATAGTCCATGGTAAGGTAGTTCTGGTACCTGTACTCTATGCTAAGCCCTTCCCTCTTGGCCTGCTCCCGGGCGTACTGGATGGAACGGCGCGAGTAATCCAGACCGGTAACCTCCAGGCCCCGCCTGGCGAGGCGAGTGCAGTAGAGCCCAGGCCCGCAGCCGAGATCGATAAACGAAGCGTTGGGATTAAGACCAAGTTCAGACACAAGCCACGCAACGGTGGCGTCGATAATCTCTGGCCTGCGGCTGGCCGCGTCGGTCTCTGGGTTGAGGTGGGCCTGCAACATCATCTTTGAGATGTGAGGATGGTCCCAGAAGAGGTCCTCGCCTCTGGCAAAGAGCTCCGGCTTCCGTCCCAGTTCAGCCAGGGCCTTTATGTCCAGGATGTAGGCCGGCGTTTGGGCGTCCTTATGAGGGTCAATAGGGGTATCTGTTTGGTCATCAACTGTGAGCTTCAAGGCTGTACCTCCTGTCCCCGCGTCTGCCATTGTGCCGTTGTGTTTCGTCGGCTGAGTATATCTTAACATACACACCGGCACACCGGTCAGAATTGGAGTAGGGTATTGTCGAATGACGTCGACCCCAGGGGGTACCCCCATTCCCCCTCGACTCAACGCATGTACATATCTATATATTTAGATATCCTTGAGCGGAGCAGGTCGGGGATATCAATGGATTTAGATATCTACATATCTAGATACGTTTTGGGTAAAGTGGAGAGGGGTATCCTGGCCGGCCGACGTTTTTCGACAACGCCCTGCGGTCAACAGCATTTGACGAACGCGGGAGATCAGTTGACATATACTAAAAACCTGTCTATACTACATATTGGGCATATGCTCACTAAACGAATTGGAGGGAAAGCCATGAGACTAGCAGTTCCTACCGACGGTGGCCAGGTGGCTCAGCACTTTGGACGGTGTCCCGCTTACACCCTGGCCGACATCAACGACAGCGGTGAAGCAACAGATCAGCGGGTAGTGAACAACCCCGGCCACGCGCCTGGGGTCATACCCGAGTTCCTACACGGACTGGGTGTAGACTGTGTCATCGCAAGCGGGATTGGTCATAAAGCCATGAATCTCTTTGACGAGTACGGCATCAAGGTAGTTGCGGGTGCCACCGGAGACGTGGGGCAAGTGATTGAGGATTACCTGAGGCAGAACCTTGAGACAGAGGACAACCTCTGCGACCACGGCAAGTAGGGTGGGAGTAGGACGATAGCGCTTTTGTGGAACTCTACTCAGACAGGGAGTGGCTTTGTTGGCAGTGGGCGGCGACCTTGTCTGTGTATCGCTGGGCCAGGGCCCTGGTAACTGGACCGGCCTTGCCGTCGCCGATTGCCTGGCTGCCGACCTTGATGATGGGGGTTACCTCACAGACGCTGTCGGTAAGGAAGACCTCGTCGGCCTTGAGGAGTTCGTCAACGGTAAAGGGGCGCTGCTCAACAGGGATCCGCGCCTCTTCGCACAGTTCCAACACGAAGTTGCGGGTTATGCCGGGGAGAATGCTCCCCAGGGGATGGGTAACCACACTGCCGCCTCTGACTATAAATGCCGAGGTTCTGGCCCCCTCAGTAACGATTCCGTTGTCTTCAAGAACCGCCTCGTCAAAGCCCTGACGCCGGGCCTCCTCGCAGGCGAGGACATTTGCCAGCAGCGACGTTGACTTGATGGCGCAGTACCTGTGGCGCAGGTCCGGCAGAATGAGGACACTCTGGCCCCGCAGCTGTTCCTCCTTACTGGGGGCGTCAAAAGGCTTTGCGATGACCAGGACCGTTGGTGAAGACGCCGAAGGGAAGAAGTGGTCCCTCGGCGCAGTGCCCCTCGTAACCTGGATGTAAATCAGGGCATCATTGAGCCCGTTAATTGTGAGAAGCTTCATGACAACTGCAGAAAGCTCGTCACTGGACAGACCAAAGTTGAGCTCTATCTCGCGGGCCCCCGCTTCCAACCGTGCCAGGTGTTGACTGAGACCAAAGGGCATCCCTCGATAGGCGCGTACCACCTCGTAGAGGGAATCGCCAAAGTTAAAACCCCGGTCTTCGACATGGACATGGGCCTCAGAGAGATGCTTATAGTCACCGTCGAGGTAGACTATCAGCTCAGGACATCTCAACTCTGGGCGTACTGGCTCGGGGCGGGATATTAACTCGGGGCAAGGCATTTGCTCAGTCAACGCTGTCCTCCAGTCGGCCGCAAGCTCCTAAGCACCATCCCTGGATTCAGGTCAGATACCGATCAATCACAGAAGCCATGAAGGTCTTAAAGTCTGGGAGGCGATTCTGGATAATCTCCCAGATCTCATTGGCATCAACATCATCATATAGATGAACCACCCGATTACGAAAGCGAGCCATGGCCTTGAAGGTACCTTCCGTATTTGATGGGAGCAAGTCATTCCGAACCACCAGTTCCACGGCCTCCACATAGGTCTTTGGCAATCCCCAACCCTCTCGGGAGACCACATGCGCACATATATCAAGCATGGATTCGACTGCGACCTGAAGCATCCTGGTAGCCGCCGCTTCGTAAATCTCATCAGACATGAACTGATCTATGTCCATCTCCTGAAATTTCTTCAGCGCGCGAAGTTGGTTTCTCATGAACTGCAGTTTCTGCCTGAGCTTGTCTTGATTCACTCTCATAGAAACTCCTCCCGGAGGCCGGCATCAAAATCTTGATACAACCTTCTCAGGTGCGGCTCAAAATCGCAATAGCGGCGAATGACCTCTTCTCTGAAGTCGGCCAGGAGTACCTCGTCCCGCACATACAGTGTTCGCCCAGTATCTAGAACCTGCATCTGAAGGGTGACCGGAACCCCCCTGAGGTTGATGAGATTAATGTCGTCACTCTTACCGATGTAAGACAGCTCTGAGAGAACCTCTACTTCGCGCATGAGATCCATTCTGTGTGTCGGCATAGAGAGTACCGCAACGTCAACATCGGACAGCTCTGTCTGAAGCGGTGTCCCATAGGAACCGTACAGATACAGAGCCAGGACATCTGTCTGGGCCTTAGCGTGAGCCGTCATTTCACCAAGCTGTTTCGAGGATAGATGAATCTTCTTAAGCTCCCGGTCTAATCTGACCATTTTTTCACATCCCAACCGTGTGGCCTCTTGTAGCTCTTCGCGTAGCTCTCTATGTAGCTCTCTGCATAGCTCTCTGCGTAACCTCTGTTTGCTCTATTCTACCAACTCAGGCTGAGTTTGTCACCTTTGCTCTCATGGCGCAACACGGGACTCAGCAGAAGAAAGGAAGCTTCGCGGCTAAGATAGAGTAGGACCAGCGCCACAGCGGCCCGCTGTGGCACTGGTCCCTATTATCTAATCAATTAGCCTCGATCTATTGACGCTCAAATACCACCTTGCCGTCGATCATGGTGACGTCGGCGCGGCTTCTGGCGTCAAGGGGCTCGCCGGACCAGATGACAAGGTCGGCGTCCTTACCCTGCTCTATGGAACCGATTCTGTCGGCAACGCCGATATGCTCTGCTGCCCAAATGGTGATGGACTTCAGGGCGTCCTCGCCAGGTACGCCTTCGGCCTCCAGCTGGCCTGCGGCCACCCGCAGGTAGCGGGCATGGATGACGGGATGGTCATTGGTGAGGCAGAAGTGCACACCATTCTCATGGAGGGTGGCGGGACCATCAAACCCAATCCCAACAACCTCGACCTTGCCCTCAAAGTACATGGAGGGGCCAACGGCGCAGCTAACGTCATTCTCCTTGAGCAGGTCAACCACCTTGTGACCGAGGGTGGCATGCTCGAGGGTGTACTTGACGCCGAACTCATTGGCAATGCGGATGGCGGTAGCGATGTCATCCTGCCTGTGGCAGTGGATATGCATCGGCATCTCACCGTTGATGACAGGGACCAGGGCCTCCAGCTTCATATCGAAGTTGGGCTCCTTGGCGTCCTCATCTTCTTCCGCCTTCTTCTTCTTTGCCGCGTAGTCCTTCGTCTTCTGGAGCCACTCCCTCATCATGGCGGCGTTACCCATCCGGGTCGCTGGCGCCTTCTTCTGGGTGCCGTAGACCCGCTTGGGGTTCTCGCCCAGGGCGGCCTTCATCCCACTGGGCCACAGCAGGACCATCTCGTCGATGGTGGCGGCCTCTTTGTGCTTAACCACAAAGCACTCGCCGCCAATCAGGTTGGCGCTGCCAGGCATGATCTGCATGGCTGTGACTCCGTGCTTTCTGAAGTCGGCAAAGGAGGTATCCTCAGGGTTGGCGCCGTCAATCGCCCTTACCTGGGGGGTAATGGGATGGGTGGCCTCGTTGCCGTCGGCGCCGGCCCAACCGTTACCCGCCTCATAGACACCGGCGTGGCCGTGGGCTTCAATGATGCCGGGGCTAACGTGGCGGCCCTTGGCGTCAACAACCTGGGCTCCGTCGGGAACCTTGACATCGGCGCCAACAGCGGTAACCTTACCGTCCTCGATTACAATGGTTCCCTTCTCAATCACAGGGCCCACCATTGTATGAATCTTCGCGTTTGTGATGGCTAACATGGCTTAACCTCCAGTTTCGTCTTGGGTAGTATCCCTTCTATACTCGACCAGCTTTCGAGGCAGCTGCATAAAAGCGGCTGCCTAAATGGTCGGCCTTGTGTAGACCTCTTCGCCCTCGATATGGGTTGACAGGATGACACTGGTGTAGGTGAAGGGCTCGCCGCTCATAATCACGAAGTCAGCGTCCTTACCAGGGGCCAGGGACCCTACCCTGTCGTCGATGCCAAGCGATTCCGCGGGGTTTAGCGTCAGGGCCCGGAGAACCCTATCCAAGGGCATCCCGTGCTTGTGCGCCACCGCGGCGTAGGGCAGCAGGTAGCGGCTATCAAGGAAGGGGTGGTCTGTTATCAGGCAGACCTTGACACCGGCGGCGTCCAGCAGGGCCGGGTTGCGCTCATCGGCATCAGCCAATTCCTGCTTGCCACGGCTAAAGAGCCCCGGTCCAACGTGGGCGAATACACCCCGCTCGCCAAGGAATTGGGCGACCTTGAAGCCGGTTGTGCAGTGCTCGATGCTAAAGGGTATGTCGAACTCCTCGCAGATACGCACGGCGGTGATAATGTCATCGTAGCGATGGGCGTGGACGCGGAAGGGGATCTCCCCCTTCATTACCAGGGCCCCTGCCTCAAGGCCGGGGTTGTAATCCGGACCAGAAGCAGCGCCATTGCCGCCATTACCATTGGCCTCTGTTTCGCCGGCCCTGGCCTGCGCGTCATTGGCCTTCTCATCTGCGTCGGCAGCGGCCTTGACCTCCGCCGCCTCCTTCTGGGCCATGTACTCCTTAACCTGATAGAAGTAGTCGCGGATGACCCCGGCGGTACCCATACGGGTCATTGGGGCCTTCTTGAAGAACTGCCCGTAGGCGCGCTTGGGGTTCTCGCCCAGTGCACCCTTGAGGCCTGTGGGGTTCTTGATGACCATGTCGTCGATAATGGTTCCCGCCGTCTTGCAGGCGAAGGCCAGGCCCCCCACGGGGTTGCCTGAACCGGGGATAATCTGCAGGGAGGTAATGCCGCCTTCCCTGGCACCGGCGAAGCTCACCTGTTCTGGGTTTGTGGCGTCAAGGGCGCTAACCTTGGCGGCAATGGGGTTGCCCATCTCGTTGCCGTCATAACCGGCCGACCCCTCACCGTCGCCCCAAACACCCACATGGGAGTGGGCGTCAACGAAACCCGGGAGAATGACCTTGCCGCTGATATCGATAACCTCAACGGCTTCACCGCCATTGCCCCCTGGGGCCTCAACGGCTGGGATCTCAACATCCTTGGCGCTGCCGATGGCCTTAATCTTCCCGCCCTCGACTATCATGACCCCGTCTTCAATCTTTGGGCCGTCAACAGGGTAGATGGTGGCGCCCTTAAAGACCTTAGTGGAGATGTTTTTCATCTATTCCACCTCCCGCTGGTAGGCTACTTCACCATCAATAATGGTGTAATCGGCAAATGTGATGTAGTCCAACGGATCGCCAGACCAGATCACAATGTCCGCGTCCTTGCCCACCTCAAGTGACCCGACCCGGTCGGCAATCCCTACATGCTCCGCCGCCGATAGGGTGACGCTGCGCAGGGCAAGGTCGTAGTCCATGCCCCAGGTCACCGCCAGGCCGGCGCTCATGGTCAGGTACTTGCCGTGCAGTACCGGGTGGTCGGTGATGAGGCAGAAGGGAATGCCTGCCCTGGCTACCTCAACAGGGGTACGGAAGTCCCGCTCCCGGTTCTCGACCTTGGACCCATAGTGCATCGTGGGGCCGATGGCCAGGTGGGTGTCGGCGCCCTTGAGGAGGTCAATAATGTGATTGGCCTCGGTTACATGCTCCAGGACAAAGGGGACCTCAAACTCCCGGCAGAGCCGCACCGCCGTGGTAATGTCATCGGCGCGATGGCAGTGAATGTGCAGCGGGATCTCGCCCCGGAGGACCGGCAGAAGGGCCTCAAGGTTCTTGTCATGCTTGGGCAGCTTGGAGACATCATCTTCGCCCTCAGCCTTCTCCTTCTTCTTCAAATACTCCCTGGCCTTGAAGAGGGTCTCCCTCATGACCGCCGCGCTGCCCATCCTGGTTGATGGCAGCTTATTGCGGCGCCCGTAGGAGCCCTTGGGGTTCTCGCCCAGGGCGGCCTTCATTCCGGTGGGATTCTTGACAACCATGTCGTCTACGATGGTACCCTGGCACTTGATGGCCAGCCCGGTGCCGCCAATGATATTCCCGCTTCCCGGCACAACATTGGCGCAGGTGATACCGGCGGCCCGGAACTCGTCAAAGGCCGTATCCAGCGGGTTAAGGCCGTCGATGGCCCTGGCGTAGGCGGTAACCGGGTCACTGGACTCATTGACGTCTGCCCCAGCCCAGCCGATGCCGGCCTCGCCGAGACCGATGTGGACGTGGGCTTCAATGATGCCGGGTGTCACAGGGCGCCCGTCAGCGTCAATGACCCTGGCCTCCGACGGAATCTTGAGGTCCTTGCCCACTGCGGCTATCTTGCCATCTCTGATAAGAATGGCGCCGCCCTCAATGGGCTCACCGCTAACAGGCATCACCTTGCCGTTAACAATCGCCAGCAATTCTCTTCCCCTCCTTGACTCTACATAATAGCGCGTCAGACGGTTGGTCCTTGTCAGATAACAACATCCAGTAGGACCCCAGCAGGATTGGTTCGACTACAGTAATAATTCTCTGTCTTCTACTTCCACAGGTGATGGCAAGCATCCTGCATTGGGCGGTGGTGAAATCGTCTTCGAGATCAGCTCTTTTTAGGCGGACAAAGGAGGATTTGGGACTTCATTAACCAATACAAGTTAAGACAGGAACTATAGTAAATATCTAGGACTATAGGTAATCATTGAAGAGCAGCTTTGCTGGAAGGTGGCGAGAAACATGAACACCCTGGAAGCAATTGAACGCCGGCGAAGCATCCGCCGATTCAAGAGCGCCCCATTCTCCCGGGAGACAATTGAGAAACTGCTGCACGCGGCCACTCAATCCCCATCAGCCAAGAATCGCCAGCCATGGCGCTTCGTCGTTGTCGAGGGCGAGCATTATAGGGCTCAAATGGTTCGGATTATGCGAGACAAGGTTAACTACCTCAAGGAGAAGGGGCTTGAGACCGGAAGCAGTGAATGGTCGGCAAAGGCCATGAGCGAGGCGCCTGTAACCATCTTCGTCTTTAATGGCGAGTCAATCAATGACACCTCGGAGGTCAGCTGGAGCCTTGTTGACGTCCAATCCATTGGCGCCGCCATTCAGAACATGCTTCTGGCCGCCCAGGAGATGGATCTTGGCTCCCTGTGGATCTGTGATGTGTACTACGCCTACGATGATCTCTGCCAGTGGCTGGGCCGCGATGATCAGATGATAGCCGCCGTCTCCATCGGGTATCCTGATGAGGCCCCCGGCCCGCGACCGCGTCGGCCCTGGGAAGAAGTTACCACCTGGCTTGACTAGTGGGATGGAGTCGAAGGCTGCAGGCCGCCGCTGAATGGGTGGCCCTCTTTGCCGTTGCCCTGACCATTGCCCTGCTGGTTCGGGGCTATGTGGTTGAGGCCCGCAGGATACCGACGGAATCAATGATCCCCACCATCATGCCGGGGGATCAGGTCCTGGTGGAGAAGGTCTCATACCGGTTCCGTGAGGTTCACCGGGGAGACATCATTGTCTTCCATCCTGTCAAAGCCAGTGATCGACCCAGTGTTGACCTGATCAAGAGGGTGATCGGGCTACCGGGAGACCGGATCCAGATCAGGCAGGGGATTGTCTTCATCAATGCTGTGGCCGTGACTGAACCCTACATCAACAATGTAGGAGCGGCACAACCCCCTTCAGGACCACCTTCATCCTTCAGCGCTGGCCCGGCGGTGATTGAGAACTTCGGGCCAGTGACCATTGACGCCAACAGTCTCTTTGTTATGGGTGACAACCGCAACAACAGCTGTGACAGCCGCTTCTGGGGAACGGTCCCGCGGGCCAATGTCGTTGGCCGGGCCTTCGCCATCTACTACCCCTTTGACCGCCTTACATCGCTTTCAGGATCCCCACTTGTTGAACGCACCCCATAACCGGGGCTGTGGTGGGCTGAGAGCTCTCGGCAGGGCTCTGGCCCTCATTCCACCTGCAGGGTCTGGCCGACGCTGAACAGGTACAGATACTGGCCCACCACCGGCCTACTAAAGGCGGCCTCCGCCGCCTGACTGTACAGTTTCAGCTGGCTGCGGTAGCGTTCAGCTATCATGTAGGCCTGGCCTGGGGTGACCCTGTCTGTCTTGAAATCCAGGATAATGATGCCCTCTGAGGTGCTGATGATGCAGTCCACCATCCCCTGGACGATGACCTGATCTTCGCTACCTATTCCCGGGTAGACCTGTTGGGCTGGCAGGCCCATGCTGAAGGTTACCTCGCGTTGGACCTGGCCTGGCTGGGCCAGCATCAGCCGACCCAGTTCTGTGTCAAAGAACCCCTCGATAGCGCCGAAATCAACAACCTCCGCCTGTTCTGGGGTGAGGACCTGGCGTTCAACAAGGTCTGTCACCTGTTGCACAAGGCTCTCAATGTCGACAGATCGGGAAAGGTCAACATACTGCATCACAAGGTGGGTGGCGGTTCCCTTTTCAGCCGCCGTCATCTCCCGCTCCCCGTCGATGAAGAGGGGTTTGCGGTATTCAAAACCCCGCCGGGGCCTACCTGTGTTATCTTCCCCACCGGCCTCCTCCTGCAGTTGGGCATCACGCATCTCCATCCGCCCCTTGAGCTCAGTAACGGAGACCTTCGCCGCCACCCTGGTGAGCTCAGCGTCAGGGTAAGACCACTCCATCTGCCGGGACAGGGCCTCCTTTACGGCGCCGTCCTCCAGACCCAGGGGCTGAAAACCCAGTACCTTCTGCCAGGGAACCCCCTGGTCCCTGCTGACCCCTTCCCCCCCGACCTTTAGGACCCGGGCCTCGGGAGCGGTAAGGCCGCTGTCGCCCCAGAAGATCAGCTCCCAACTGGATCCGTCATTGGCGATGAGGTCTTTCGTGTCGGTGCTGATGCCGGTGTTGGCGCCCGCTTCAGCTCCGGCATCAGCAGCGGAGGTCCCGGATTGCTGAGGCAGGTGCCCTGCCTGGACAGCCCAGGCCCGGAGGGGTAACCCCTCCCGATGGCGGGCTACCGCCGGCATGATCCAGTCCAGGAAGCTGCTGGCGGAGTAGATGTCCGATGCCTTCAGGCGCCAACCCTTATGGTTAACGCGCCGGACCCAGTCCCCGATCCTCTTCTCCAGTTGACGGGCGGACCCTACCAGGATCAGCCTCTCGCGGGCCCGGGTTAATCCAACATAGAGGACCCTGAGCTCTTCGGCATAACTGGCGAGCTTGATCCCGCTCCTGGCTGCCCAGACCGGCAGCGTCGGATAGGCCAACCTCAAATCAGCGTCCACGAACTGGGCAGCAATCCCCAGGCTGTCGTGGAGGATGATGTCGCCTTTGGTGTCGGCCAGGTTAAACTGGCCGCCGAGGTTGGCGATAAAGACCACGGGAAACTCCAGCCCCTTGCTCTTGTGGATACTCATGATCCTGACTACATTCTCGTTCTCACCGAGGGCCCTGGCCTCACCGAAGTCGCCTTCCGCCGCCTGCAGGTCATCAAAGAACGTGAGGAAGCGGGAGAGGCCCTGCTTCGTGAAGCCGTCAAATTCCCGGGCCTTGTCATGGAGAAAACGAAGGTTGGCCTGACGCTGACCTCCGCCCGGAAGTCCGCCGACATAGTCCAGGTAGCCCGTCTCCTGGTAGATATCCCAGATCAGCCTGCTGAGGCCGCCGCGCCTGGCAGCCGTACGATAGTTGTCAAGCCGGGTGAGAAAGTCGTTCAATCTCGCCAGGGACTCTGGCGCCACCCCTGGGTCGTCCAGGTCCAGTGCCCCCATCAGGAGATCAAAGAGTCCTTCGCCACCGGGAGCGGCACCGCTGTTATCCTTGCCATTCTCCCCAGAGGGGGCCTGCATCCTGGCCTTGTACTTGGCCTTGAGCCGGGCGAGATCAATCATGTCAAGGCCCACCAACTGAGAGCGGAGCACAGCGGCCAGGGGAATGTCCTGCCGGGGGTTGTCGATGATCTGCAGCAGCGACATCATCACTGCCACCTCTGTGGCCTGGAAATAGCCGGCGTCGGTCTCGGCATAGGCGGGGATATCGTAGCGGCGCAGGGTTTCCAGGATCTTGCCGGTACGGCCCGCCGTGGCTCTCATCAAGATGACGATATCGCGGAAGCGAACAGGGCGCATCGCCTTGCTGTCGGGATCATAGACGGCAAAGGCGGGGCCAGGCTCTTCCGGCGTACCATTGACCATCTCCGAGATCCTCTGGGCGATGACCTCAGCCTCACGCTCAATGTTGGACAGGTCCTCCAGGGAGCCCTGATCCATCTCTGTCTCAGTATCGGAGCCGGTTGCCGGGAAGGCGGTCACCGATGAAGTGGTCTCCAGGGAAGCGGTTCCCGAAAGATTTTCCCGCTCGACCAGGTGGATCTCAACGGGCCCAGCCGCCGAAGGAAGCTGACCTTCAGCATCGCCGTCACCGTCGCCGTAATACCCGGCGCCAAACCTGAGCTCCGCCTCCTCCGGGTAATCAAGCTCAGCCACCTTTTCTACGAAGAGGTGACGGAAGATGTAGTTGACGGCATCAAGGATACCGGACCGGCTGCGGAAGTTCTTGCTGAGATCAACCCGGGCCAGGGAGCCCTGGTGAGCCAGATCTCCAGCCACCGGGTAGCTGTTGTACTTGGCCAGGAAGATGGTGGGGTCGGCCAGGCGGAAGCGATAGATGCTCTGTTTGACGTCGCCAACCATGAAGAGGTTGCTCTCTCCGTTATCCCGGCCCTGGCGCGACACCAACCGGAGGATGGCATCCTGCATCCCGTTGATGTCCTGATACTCGTCAACAAAGATCTCCTCAAAGTGGTCCTGGAGTTCCAGGGCTACCGGCGACGGGCGCTCCGGGTCATTGTCACCGGCCAGCAACAGCTCCAGGGCCAAGCGCTGCAGGTCGTCAAAGTCCAGGGCGCGCTGCCCAGCCTTGGCTGCGGAATACCTCTCCCCAAAGTCCAGAACAAGGGAGATAAGGGTGCCGACGTGGTCCTTGACCTCGATGATATCAGCCTTCAGCTCGGCGACGGTCTGCTGGGTGTAGAGCCCCCTGATGCCCCTGATGGTCTTTTTGGCGCTGTTCCGATACTTCGCGCAGCGTTCCTTGAGGTCTTCGTTGACCATGTCCTTGCTGACCCGCGGCAGCCGCTGGAAGTTGTCGGCGGCAACCAGGGCCAACTGCATCTCGTCCCAGCCGCCCTCAAAGGCCGTGGCGATGGCCGCCTTTACGCTCTCCAGCTCGCTGGTAATGGTGGGGACATAGGGGGCTGGGCCCTCCGGCAGGTTGGCGGCCTCCAGGGCGGTCTCCAGGTCATCGGCGGCGGCCTCAAGCTGTAGGGCTACATCCTGCTGAACAAACCGGGTCCAGCTCAGTTCATCAATGTCAGTGCCAGGGTCAGCGGCCCTGCTATACTCCTGCTCAATCTCATCAAACCACCGCCTGGGCGAGACCTTGGACTGGGAGAAGGCATATACCCCCAGGATCAGCTTTGCCAGGGCCTCATCACCACCGCGCTGACCGCTGTAGCGTCGGGCCAGGTCTGTTACGGGGCCGTCATCCCCCTCATGAGAGAAGCGGTCTTCCAGGACAGCCGTCACCACCTCGTCCCGCAGAAGCGCGGCCTCATCCTCATCAGCCACCCGAAAGGCGGGGTCAAGGTCAAGGCGGTAGAAGTATTTCCGCAACAACCTCGTGCAGAAGGAGTGAAGGGTTGAGATGTGGGCCCCGTTAACAAGGGCCAGCTGTCGCGCCAGGTGCCTGTTGGCTGGATCCTCTTCAAGGGCGGCCTCGAGGCGCCTGCCGATCCGCTCTCGCATCTCCTGGGCGGCGGCGTCTGTAAAGGTGACCACAAGCATCCTGTCAATATCAACGGGATTATCCGGGCGGGTGAGAAAGTGGATGACACGCTCTACCAGGACGTGGGTCTTGCCGGCGCCAGCCCCCGCCGACACCAGCAGGTTCTTGCCGGTGAGGTGAATGGCCAGGGCCTGCTCCCTTGTGAGTTGCAGTTTCTGATTGCCGCCGAGCTCTACCGCCTTGCCTTTGACTCCTGCGGTTGCCTTCTCTGTGGCTTTCTTGTTCCCCGCCACCTCACTCACCCCCCTCGGTGGGCCCTCGGTCCCCAGCGCCGTCTCCCTGGGGGGGAGGGGGCGGCGCGACCCCCGTTGGCGGTGGCGACAGGGCAATGATAGCGGGCTGGGAGTCCAAGATCGCGTCAATCTCCTCCCACACCCTTTGCTTGTCCATCCTTGGAAGATCTCGGTAGTTGCAGCCCTCAACCACCACGTCGAATTGGCACAGGGGCAGGTAGGGGCACCACTGGCAGGCCCTCTGGGTCAGACCGCGGCGGTAGGGTCGGATTGAGAAGTCACCCGATGCGATCCCCTCTGCCGTCTCAAGGACCTTGAGGCCTGTGTAATCAAGGAGCTTAAAGAACTCACCTTCAGACAGGATCCGCGAGTGGGCGGTGAAGTCGCCATCCTTCTTGAATCCCACCGGCAGTAGGTGGTTGATGTCTGTGTCAAGGCCCTGGCACATCTTCTCAACCACCTCTTCGTTGGCAAGCAGATAACCCGTCATCTTCAGGCCCTTGACGATGTCGGTCTCTACCGATGCGGCGCTGGCCACCGCTGGCGCCCTGATCAGGGGGTCTTGAACGGCGTAGTAGAGTACCCCCGCCGGCCTGGCGGCCCTCCCCAAGAGCAGGGGGGCAAACTCCAGCGCCACCCGGAGATACACCAGGAGCTGAAGCTTGAGGCCGTGGAAGATGTCGTCAAGCCCGTACCGCTGCCTGCTGCTCTTGTAGTCGATAACCCTAATATAGGTGTCACCGTTGATGTCCACGGCGTCAATGCGGTCAATCTGGCCGCGGAGCCGCAGGGTCCAATCGTCGCTAAACTCCATCTCGTAGGGGGGGAGGCCGCCACCAAGGCCGAAAGAGACCTCAACTCCTACAGGCCGGAACTCACCCTCGCTGGCGTGGAGCCCCAGAACCCGGACGGTGCGGCGCAGGATGCGGCGGAGGGATTCCACCAGGTTGCTGTGGCGAGCGCTGCTGAGAAGGAGCTCGTTGCCGAGGCGGGGCGCCAGTTCATCAACAATCTCATCGATGATGGTCTCGGCGTCTTCCGTCGGCAAGACCCCCCAGTCAATGCCGCTGTCAATCAGGCGCTGAACAAAGATACTGAGGGCAGCGTGAAAAAATGAACCGAGGCTGGCGGCGTCAATCTGCTGCCTGGCGCGCTCCTCAAGCTTGAGCCCGTTTTGAGCCAGGAATCGAAAGGGGCACCCGGCGTAGGCCTCAAGCCGGGAGACACTGAGGCGAAGGGGGTTGCCAAGGAGTTCCCTGACCAGGGGCTCAGGTAGGGGCGTCACTGTGTTCTTGTACGAGAGACCAGCCAGGCGCCCCCTGGCCTGGGCGCGCCAGCCAACGTTGGTAACCAGCAGGTCATAGAGGTGAAGCCAGAAGCTATCCAGGGGCCTACCACCGCGGCGGCTTTCCGCCAGTTCCCGGGCGAGGATACCGGCGGCCTCTTCGGGGTCAACGACAAAGGCCAGGGGGTCGCTGCCGTCGGGAACAAGGTCGACAGTCTCCATTTTAACCCCGGGCAACAGCCGCTGCAGCCGGTTCACCACCAGCGACGGCTGGCGCGCCTTGCCCTTCTCGTCGGCCATGGGGTAGCTTAACCAGAGGTACCGGCTGGCCCTGGTCAGGGCGATGTATATGAAGAACTGCTCCTCCAGGTTGCGGCGGCGGCTGGTGGGCCCAAGCTCAAGGCCTGACTCCTGCAGCGCCCCCCGCTCACTGTCGGAGAAGATGGAGTCCTCGGTAAATCCCCGGGGGAACTCACCCTCAGCCATCCCCAACAGATAGGTTGCCTTGACGTTGGGCTGACGGGAACGCTCAATGGACCCAATCAGGACCTGGTCAAGGGCGGGGGGGATCAACCCGAGCTTCAGCCCTTCAAAGCCGGCATCAAGGATATCGCTGTACTCGGCCAGGGACACGGTCTCCTCCCCCAGGGCTTCAACCAGCTCGTCAACGACACCAATGAACCCGTTCCAGACCTGGGCGTGCTCCTGGGCGGCGATGAGGTCACCAAGGGCTTCGGACTCCTCTTCCCAGGCCTGGAGCTGCCCCGGGATCTCAAACTGTCCGAGGAAATCAAAGAGAGCAACGGTAAGGTCTTCAACGGTAGGGCTGGCGCTGGTGACGGTGGCAGTGCTCCTTGTCGCCTCATGGAAGGCCCCCAGCCAGTCTCTGACCTGGCTCCGGGCCGCATTGACGGCGGCCAGTTCCTGCCCCTGGGGGGTGTCATCCCAGGTCCCAGGCCCGGAACCGCGCCCTGCCTCCTCGCCTTCCTCAGCCTCAAGGCTGTAGCGGCGTTGGTAACGCCAGTCATCAGGCGAGAGCCAGGCCCGGGCTCCCCGGATACCGTGGGCCAAGACGTAATTCTCAAGCCGGTCAACAGCGTCCCTCTCAATGGGGACCAGGTCTGTCTTGAGAAAGCGGAAGAGGGGCCCGATCTGCCAGTCGCCGCTGACGATTTCAAGGGCTGAACGCACCAACTCCAACAACGGATGGTGGGCAACAGGGCTCTTGCGGTCAATGAAAAAGGGGATCCCCTTGCTGGCAAAGGTGCTCTGAATGAAGTCGTAGTAGGGCTCTACATCGCGAAACACAAGGGAGATGTGGCGCCATCTGTAGCCCTCGTCGCGAACAAGGCGAAGGATGTCACGGGCCACGGCCTCAACCTCGGCGCGGCGATTGGTGGCGCCAACAAGCCGAAGGCCCGTGGCTTCACCCCGATAGGGTTTGGCGGCGGCCTCAAAGTACTGATCTTCAATGTATCGTAGCACAGGTTCAGCGGCAAAACGGTGTCGCTCCCTGAGATGGGTGGCCTCGGCAACCTCTACCCCGGTCCGGCGAGCAATGGCCTCCAGCCGCTGCAGGGTCTCACGGGTCGGGTAGAAGAGGTCGGTGGGGTCAAGGGGCTGCCCCTCCTCCACCGCCGCGGGGTCAGCCAGCAGGGCTACCCTGACGGTGTCGGCCTTTTGGACCAGGGCCTCCAGCACCCCATAGAGGGCCGGGTTGAAGCCGGCGTACCCATCAACCCAGATCCGGGCTCCCTCCAACCAGTATGAGTCCGGGATACCCGCCGCCAGGATGCCCAGGATGTCATCGGGGTCAAGGATCTTGCCGGCAAGCAGGTGGTCAAGGTCTTTGAGGATGAGGGCCAGGTCGTGCAGTTTCATGGCAAGGCCGGCGCTGTGCGGGGACCCCAACAGGGCGCCTTCATCGAGCTCACTGATATCCTTAAGCCCTGCCTCGTCAAGGGTCTCCCGCAACCGGCGGTCCAGGTGGGCAGCGCCCAACCCATGGGTCCGCAACTCATTGATTGTCAGGGATAGCTTCTCCGCAAAACGCTGCTGCCGGGCGGCGCGACCAAATATCCGCAGCTGGTCCTGGCGTCGGCGCAGTATCGACCGGAGCAGCATCTGCTTGCCCAGGTCGCCAACGCGGGGTTGGGCCTGTCCACCAACCTCACCCAGGACCCGGTATGTGAGGCGCCTGAAGCTGAGGACCTGGGCCCTTGCGGTGGCCACGACCCTGCTGGAACCATTGGCGCCGCTATTCAGGTCCGGCGCCCCAGCCTCCCTGGCAGCGGCCAACCTCACCAGGAGCTCCCGCTCCATCTGGAAACTAGCCTGCTCTGGAACGAGGAGGATCAGGGGCGGCCCCACCGGCACCGCAATCGACTCAGCCACTATCTCCTCAAGACAGGTGTGGGTCTTCCCCGTTCCCCCTCGACCCAAAATAAACTGAAGCGCCACTTCCATGAGCCCCCTTCAAGGATCCTCCTGCCGACTCCATCCTTGCTAAACAATTCTTGTCAATTGGGGCTGTATCCTGCTGCGTCATGGGGTCGGCCAACATAGGGGTTGGGGACATCGTAGTTATGCTGCCTGACACTACATGCCGGTCACGCAATGAATCATGAAGGCCGCCCGGGTGGGGCGGCCGCCTGCCGTGCATATTAGGTTTTCTACCGCTACTTCTATTATATCATACACCACCAAATCCCATTTTCGCCCTAAGAAACAAATGGGTGACGGGGCAAGTAGCTAATACAGAGGGCGCTTTCAACACTGTATCTATCAGGCCTGAAATCTACCTGAAAAGGGTGATCCCTATGGTTATGCCAGTTGATAACATCGGCTCTTTGTTGACCAAGATTATAGACAATGTCGGCACGGTACTGATTGGAAAGGACCGCCAGACCAGGAATGTCCTCCTGGCCCTGACCATCGGGCGTCATGTCCTTGTAGAGGATGTACCCGGTGTGGGGAAGACGACCCTTGTCAGAGCCCTGGCAGCCTCCCTTAACTGCAGCTTTAAGCGGATCCAGTTTACCCCTGACCTCCTGCCAACGGACATCACCGGCACCGAGTTCTTCAACTCTTCTGAGGGGCAGTTCAAGTTCCGCCCCGGGCCCATCTTTAACCAGGTTATCCTGGCCGACGAGATCAACCGGGCCTCTCCCAAGACCCAGTCAGCCCTGCTGGAGGCAATGGAGGAGGGCCAGGTTACCGCCGATGGCACCACCTACCCTCTGCCTGCTCCCTTCTTTGTCATGGCTACCCAGAATCCCGTTGAGTACGAAGGCACCTTCCCGCTCCCTGAAGCGCAGCTGGACAGGTTTGCGATCTCCCTGAGCCTTGGGTACCCCCAGGGTGGTGAGGAGGTTGATCTCCTGAACAGGATGATAGGAGGGGCCCGCCCGCTGGAGGAGGTCGGGGCAGTGGCCACCGCCGAAGATATAACCGGTCTGCAGGAGGCCGTGAGCCAGGTCCATGTCAGCAGCAAGGTCAAGGAATACATTGTCCGGCTGGCCCAGGCCACCCGGAATGACCAGCGTATTTATCTCGGGGCCAGCCCCCGGGCCACGGTGGTTCTGATGAAGATGGCCCAGGCCCTGGCGGGCTTTCACCGGCGCGACCACGTACTCCCCGATGACGTCCAGGAGATGCTGCCCCTGGTCTTCAGGCACCGGGTGGTCCTCACCCCCGAGGCCACCTGGGAGAAGGAACCCGTAGAAGATATCATAGCGGCCCTGGTCCGCCGGGTGCGAGCGCCCGTTGCTTCCGTTAGCAGGTAGGAGCCTGGAGGTGGTCTGGAATGCCTCAACCACAGCAACGCTGGCTCGCCGTTAAGGACTGGCGGCTACCCATTGCCGCCGCCGTGGCCCTGGCCTATGCCGCCATAGCCGGTGGTGAGCTGGCCTATACCCTATTTTACATCCTCGCCGGTGTGGTGACCCTCAGCTATTACTGGGCCAGCCGCATCCACCGCGATCTACACTGCCTGTACGACCTGGACAAAAACCGTATGTCCCGTGATGATGTGGTGACCCTGACCCTGCGGCTGGACAACGAGGGCATCCTGGCGGTGCCCTGGGCCGTCGCCACTGACCAGTCTACCTTTCGCGACCCTGATGCTGACTGGACCTTTGCTGCCACCATCCCAATGGCCTCCAGCCGCCTGCTCAAGCAGGAGTTACCCATCAAGCGTAGGGGCCGTTACCGCCTGGGGCCGGTGAGCATCACAGCTGGAGACCCCTTTGGGATCTTTGCCATTCACAAGGTAACTGCCGGCCACAAGGTCATAACCGTCTATCCCAGGGCAACGCCGGTCAGGGCGGTGGGTACTCCCCTTCGTCAGCCCTTCGGCAATAGCCCCACAGACTTGAAGAGTTTCGCCGATCCATCGAACCTGGCGGAGATCAGACCCTATGCTGTCGGAGACAACCCCAAGCACATTCACTGGCCCACGTCAGCCCGCCTGCAGCAGCTTCACGTCAGGGAGTTTGAGCTAACGGCCACCGGCTCTGTCTATCTTGTGCTTGACCTTGGCGCTGCCGCTTACTCCAACCTTGATTCACCCTTTGCCGCCCAGGAGACCGCCATTGACCTGGCGGCAGGGCTGGGGGTAGATCTTTTGCGCCAGGGGCTTGAGGTCGGCCTCATCGCTGAAGGTCTCAACAAGGGCTGGTCCCTGCGCCCCGCAAGGGGAATGACCCAGCAGCACCACCTGGTGGAGCAACTGGTTGGGGTTACTGTCGATTCCCATATCCCCCTTAATCGCGTCCTCGAGCAGAAGGCCGTCTCTCATGCCCGCGTTACCCTCCTGATTATAACCGCATCCCTAACCCCTGCCCTTGTACAGTCACTGCGGGGATGGATGAGGCGCGGCAGCGGGGTCGGCCTCTTCATGATCGATGAAGGTGGGGCTAGCGTCGGCGGCACTCCAGTCACCGTCGCGAAGCCCGGGCTTCCCTTCCCAGCCTGGAGGGTATCTTCGGCGACACGAGGCGCCACCTTCACCTTCGACATTAGGAGAAGGGGGCTTCGCCATGGCAGCTGATTCATCCATTGCGGCTCGTCACGCCGCGGGCGGGCTTTCCATCCTGGCCCTGTTGATTGTTGTGCGTTCACTAGCTGGATGGATGGGCCTGGAGATAACCCCCGGCCTCTGGACTGTAGGAGTGCTCATAACAGGCGCAACGATGACGGTCACTGTAAACCGGCGCCTCAGGCTAACGGCGGCCCTTGCCGCGGTCTCTACCTGTGGGGTCTGGTGGCTGTTGGCCTCCTACAGGGGGCTTGATATCAAACTGTACCTGCTGGGGTTTGTCCCTCGCTACATCGATTTCCTCTTCACCGCCTTTAAGGGCACTCTGGAGGCAGTCCCTGCAGACATGGGCTTGTTTACACTGGGTTTGGTCCTGGTCGGCGCTGCCATTGGCATGACCGCCTCCATTGCCAGACGAAACTTCTTCTGGCCGGTGATTGCTGGTAGTTCGATCTTTGTTCTTGAGTACCTCCACTACTACAATGAATCAATCCAGCACCTGACCCACTTCTCCGTCCTGGCCCTGGCCATCCATGCCCTGCTACTTGGGGAGGACCGCCAGGCCCAATTTACCAGGATAACGGGGTCAGAGGACAACTACATCTCTCCCTTTAAGGGTTTCAAGTATGGATTTGTGGCCCTGCTCCTGATCTCCCTGGTCCTTCCCATCCTGCCTGGCCATTTTGACACCCTCAACCTTGGGGAGATTGGCGATGCTGTTGTTGATGTCTTTGACGGGCTCCGGGAGCTTCAGGGGGGCGGTTCTGGGGGCAGCGGCACCAAGGCTGGATTCGGCAGCGGTTCCCCCTTCTACAGCTGGTGGGCCTTTGATACCGGCCCACTGGGTGGACCGATAGACCTCTCTCCTGAGGCCGCTCTCCGCATCACCATTGAAACCCTTGATGAAGAGGGGTACCTTGATTTTCCTCTCTACCTCAAGGCGCTAACCTATGATATCTACTCCGGCTCCAGCTGGAGACAACAGCGGTCACATGACCGCCACTGGGCCTGGAACGGGGAGGAACTCCCGGGCCATCTCTCGTCAGCTGTACCGGGCACCCGTGCCCGGGTTACCGTGGAGTCCATAGACACCATCACAAACACCCTCTTCATCCTTGGTAACCCTCGGTATGTTGTCCTTGACGATGACCTGGCCCAGAGGGCCGAGGTCGAAGCAGACAGAGACAGGGGCCTCTTCTACAAAAACGCCAATGGCGATGTCATCCTGACGGTCCCTGCTGGCCTTGGTGACGGGTATCGCTACGAGACAGTTGTGCCCCGCTGGCCGACACCCAAGAGCTCTATCAGTTCTGATATTGAGGGGATTACCGGTGACGACCAGGATAACCTGGAGAGGTTTCTGACCCTTCCATCCAGGCCCTCTGAAGGGCTGGTGTGGCTTGTTGACAGGCTGGTGGATGGCAAAGAAGGGGCCTTTGAGAAGGCCCAGGCCCTCACCGGTTACCTGAGGCGGATCCCCTACTCCCAAACCACTGCACCCCTTCCTGAAGGGGCAGACCTGGTGGAGCACTTCCTGTTTGAGGGGCGAGAGGGCTACTGCGTATACCACTCCAGCGCCCTGGCGGTAATGCTGCGGATTGCCGGCATACCCTCCCGCTGGGTTCAGGGGTTCATCGTAACCACCGGGGAGCGAGTCAGATCACCTGGTGGGGTTGAGGTCAATGAAGACGCCATGACCTTTGTCGTTCCCCATAAGAATGCGCATTCCTGGGTTGAGGCCTACATCCCCTCCCTGGGTTGGGTCCCCTTTGAGGCCACGCCGGCCTACAGGGGAATCAACTACAGCCAGGGTGCGGTGACTGAACCCGGGGGCTCTGTGGGAGCGCCTGGCGAAGGCCCCACAGCCGGCCAGGGCTCACCGGATCTCCGGAACCTCGACCCGCTTGATCAGGGGCTAGCGGAAACCCGGGCCGGACTTGCCGGCAGGATCGGACGGCTGGCCAGAACCGCAGCCATCGTAGTAGGGGTTCTACTGTTGCTGGGGATTGCCACGGCGATTCTATACGCCCTGGCGGCCCTGACGGCCACGGTACTACGGGACCGCCGCTACCTGGCCGGCGCCAGCGGGCTACAGGCGAAAAACACCAGAGGGACAGCGGTTGAGGGGGCTTTTGCCCTGACCCTTTACTACCTGCAAAACTTCGGAGTCCGATACGAACCCCAGTTAACGGCGGGAGACTATGTACGGGGCGCAGTGGGGGCCTTTCCTGACGCTGCCGCTGAACTCCAGGAACTGCTCTCCCGCTATGAGCAGGCCGCCTACGGGCGCGAGGCTGAAGACTGGGATCCTCGAGACGTCTTCGGGAGGATAATGAGGGTGGTGAAAGAGTCTGCAGGGACCTGGCCCTTTATCTACAAACGGTACCTTGGGAGGTTCTATTAGGGGGGTAGTCAGTTGAAAGAACCAGTGAAAGAACCAGTCTGGAACTCCGATCACTACGCCCATTTCTATCTGAAATCCTTTAACGCCGCCTTCAGCGACGAGGATACCAGCCGTGAGACCGCCTTCATCCTGAAGGCCCTTCAGTGCCGCCCAGGCGAGAGACTGCTTGATGTCTGCTGCGGACACGGACGGCACGCCCTTGCCCTGGCCCGACAGGGCTACAGGGTAATCGGTGTCGACATAAACAGACACTTCATTGAGCTGGCCCGGACCGCCGCCAAGGGCCTTGATGGGTCAGGCAGCAGAGATAACGCCGGCGGCGCAGATGGCGCAGGCGGCGCAAGCAACGCAGGCGGCTCGGGCAGCGTAGACGGCGCGGGCAGCACCCTGTTCGAGGTTGGGGATGTGGCAGAACTCTCCTACGACGCCGAGTTCAGCGCCGCCTACTTCATCGCATCGCTGGGGTGGGTGGAGGATGATGACGAGACACTGCGCATTCTCACCAGCATTAAAAAGACGCTAGATCCTGAAGGGCGCCTGCTCCTGGATGTAACCAACCGGGAGAGAGTCGTCTCCCGCGGGGCCGTAAGGAACTGGACAGAGATTGAGGGCATGGTAGTGGTTCGCAAGGGCGATGTCGATCTGAACTCGAGCCGCTACATTGGCACAGAGACCTACATCATGCCTGACGGCACTCGCAGGACCTTCAACCACTCAGCCCGCCTCTACACCGCCACCGAACTTGGGACCCTTCTCTGCCAGGCAGGGTTTCAAGTCATCCAGACCTATGGCGATTACGACCTTGAGGCTCCCTACTCCGCCAGCTCACCGAGATTGGTTCTCCTGGCTGATACTGCAGGGCGCTGAAACCGAAACCGCTGGTTCCTCAAAGGCCGCTGGGGCTTGCAGGAGGGCATACGATAGGCCTCGGCTATTGTGAGAGCCGAGGCCCTTTTCACGTCCATGACCGTTGGTCGTTGGTTATCTCGCTACTGGCCGCCTGCGCCCCCGGTGTCAGTCTCTCCGCCGGCGGGTGGAGCCATCTGGCCCACTATGGTCTGGATCAACTGAGTTAGTTGAGACTGGATTCTGGAGTCATTGAGGAGATTCAGCATTACGCTTATCATCTCTGGCCTCAGCTGTGGATCATCTGCTATCTGCTGAAAGACCTCTATGACCTGGGCTCCGAAGCGCTTGCTCAGTTCATCGGACTCAAGGATGGCATCGACCATGTCGAGATTCAGGTCAAGCATCTCTTCCCGAACGTCGTCGTTCTCAAACATGGCCCGCCACTCCCGCATGTTCTGCTCCAGCAGGTCCTCGGTCAACTGGTCCTCTCTCTCGATGGCCTCGCGTCGACCCTCGAGGAAGGCCCGCTGGACTGTGGGTTCATCGGCCAGCTCAACCACACTGTTTCTGACCTGGTCGCCCAGGTCACCGGGACGCTGGAAGGGTGGTCGAAGGAAGAACCACAGGGCGGTGGCGATGAGGGCTGTGACCAGCACCGCAACAGCCACCCAGACCAGGGTCCGACTTCTTACTCGCGTATCTGCCAAACTTATCACCCCTTATATGCACGAAGAGTTTGCGCCGCCGCGCTTAGCTTAACTCTCGTCAGGGGTGTTATGCGTCTGGAAGTGGGGTTATGCGGCCGGGTTTGCAGACCAGGTTTCAATCAGATAAGATGGGATGGAGGAGTTGGCCCAGTGACAAACACCGTTGTAGCTCTAACTTTGAGCATTCTCATTAACGTGCCCTTCGGGTACTGGAGGGCAAACACCCGCAGGTTGACGCTGCCCTGGTTTCTGGCCATTCACAGCGCCGTACCCCTTGTTGTTGGCCTGCGAGTGCTGCTGGGGGTTCCCTGGAGCCCTGGATACCTTGCCATAATGGTGGCAGCCTTCTTCGTGGGCCAGGCCCTGGGCGGCTGGGTACGTCGGGTCCTCTCAATGCGGTTACCGGCTAAACTCTCTTCCTGCCTTGTGATGGATGTCATCAGGCACCGCCTTCGCTAATCCTTCACCACCCTGTCTGCTAAATCACCCTTCCGGGCTTTTAAAGACGCCAAACTGGGAAAGCTATCTATACATCGACCAGGAGGGGATAAAGTGACTGATGAACTCTGGAAACACCTTCGCGCCCTGGCAGTCAAGACGGGTTACTCCGGGCTTGTAATCACAGCCGTCATCTTCTTCTTCGGCAGCGCTACGCCTACCGGCTTCATCCTGCTCACCCTGGCATATGTGCTTGTTTCCTATGTGGTGGTGGATCTGTTCCTGCTGGGCCCCATGGGAAATGTATCGGCGACCCTTGCCGATGGCGGGGTGATCGCGGGGCTCTTCCTCTTTGCCAGCCCCGCCTTTGACGCCGTCGACGTCAGCCTCAACGGCACAATGGTGGCCATCCTCGCCCTGGGGACCCTTGAGTGGTTCTTCCATCAACGCCTTGTGACGGAATTCGAGGGGATCAGGGCCGCTGCCAGCGACGCTGTCAGTGACGCTGGCAGCGACGGTCGCTCTCGCCAGCATCATCCCGGAACTGAGGGCCAGGGATCAGACGACAGTAATGACCGGCGCCAGAGCCAGCTCTCGGCAGAACGCCAGATCGCCATGGTGACGATGGAATCGAAGGATAACGACGATGACGCCAATGACGACGAGAACAAAGATGAGCAGAATGACGGTGACGAGGGAAGGGATAGTGAAGAACATGCGGAACAACGAAAGGATGATAGCTAAATGAACAACGTAACGCCGCTCCTGGCAAAGGTTGGCCTCAACACCCTGGCCCTTGTTGCCCTCTTCTCCCTGTTCGGACAGATTACTGCAGCGGCCTTCATCGTCGTGGTGGCAGTCCTGGTCCCCCTGGGGTATGTCTTCGGAGACATCGGGGTCCTCAAGGCTACAGACAACATCGCCGCGACCCTCTTTGACTTCGGCCTGGGCATCATTGTGTTATGGTTGGCGCAGGCCTCAACCCCAGCCATCCAGCTAAACATCGCAGGGGTGATCTTTGGCGCCGGGGTCTTAGCGGTCAGCGAGTATTTCTTCCATGTCTTCTTCGCCAGGACCCGGCTGCGTCAGGAAACCTAGTTCTTGGTATTATCCACCGGTACCACTATTTGCCTCGGCGGAACCGGGGGTTCATGGAATATCCAAGGCCTAGTTGCGGTTATCATATTGCCGCAAGGGCGTTGGAGGGTTCTGGCAGCACCCGTGTACTGGCCTGCCGGGGAGGCGTTGCGCAAAAGCCGCTTCGCCTCGGAGGCGGGCACAAACAAGCGGCGCTTGCTGCCACTGGCTCCACGCCCTTGCCTTAGCTGTCCCTCAAGGCCTTCCCCAATGCCAATGCAAGGTCCTCAACTCGGTAAGGCTTGGCGATAAAGGCCACAAACCCCTGGCCCTCAAAGTCGGTAATGGTGGCGTCACCGGTGTACCCGCTCGTAACCACGGCTCGAACACCGGGGTCGATTCCCTTTAATTCCGCCAGGGTCGCTATGGCGCCCATTCCGCCCGGAACCGTAAGGTCCAGTATCAACCCATCATAGGGCGTCCCCTCGTCCATGGCATCCCGATAGGCCCTGACGGCCTCGGCCCCATCGCTGCAGTAGGTCCCCTCGTACCCCAACTGCGAAAGCATTTCGCCGGTAACATCCAGGACCGCTGGGTTGTCATCCATGACCAGGATACGCCCTCGCCCGACCAGAAATGGCTCTGGCTCTTCGCGGACACCCAGTCTCCTGCAAGGGGCTGCGGGAAGGTACACGACAAAGGTCGATCCCTGGTCCACCGCGGACTCAACGGTAATGTGGCCGCCATGGTTCCTCACAATGGAGAGGGCTGTGGCCAGCCCCAGACCAGTACCGCCGGGCTTGGTAGTGAAGTAGGGATCAAAGACCCTGGCCAGGTCGGCGGGGGCGATCCCATGGCCCTGGTCAGTGACGGACAGCTTCACGTAGGGGCCTGGTTCAAGGGCAGGGCTGGAACTGGAATCCCCCTCCCAAACCTCATGGTTCTCCAGGGATATGCAGATGGTGCCACCGCCAGGCATCGCCTGGTCGGCGTTGATCAACAGGTTGCTGATAACCTGCCGGATCTGGCCGCCATCCGCCTCCACCAGCCAGGCCCCCTCCTGAATCCTGAACTGACCAACACACCTACTTCCGCTGAGGGCAAGCCCCGCTGTATCCTGGATCATACTGGCCAGGTCCACCACGTCCTTCACAGGCTGGTTCCCCCGGGCCAGGGTGCTAAGCTGTTGGGTCAGCTCCCTCGCCTGTAGGGCTCCCTGCTCAATGTCGGTGATCTTCCCGATGATCCTCTCCGACATGGCCCCCTCTCGCTCCCAGTGAGTAAGGGCCAGGGAGACATTGCCCAGGATGATGGTGAGCAGGTTGTTGAAGTCATGGGCGATGCCGCCTGCCAGCAGGCTCACGGTCTCAATCTTCACCGCCTGCATGAACTCCTCTTCCAGGCGTTTCCGTTCGCTGATGTCCCTGGCAATGACCTGGACCGCATCGGTACCATCAAAGGTAAAGGGAATGGCGGTGACCTCAGCCTCAACCACAGACCCATCGGGCCGGACCAACCTCTCCTCAATTATTGGCGCGGGCTTGCCAGTCTCAAGCACTTTCCCCACCCGCTGAAGGACGGTCTCGATAAACTCTGGATGGATAGCGCTGAGGATGTCGCGGCCAATCAGATCATCCGGCGACGAGAAACCTGCCAGTTCCGCTGCGGCCTGGTTGGCAAACACGCAGTGCTTGTCAACATGCACTATGATGGCATCAGGAGAGTGTTCAACCAGTTTCCTGTAGCGCTCCTCGCTCTCCTTCAGGGCCTGCTCCGCCCGTTTGCGCTGGGTGATGTCGCGGATGATGGCCATGAGGGCCGGCCTTTCCGCAATGGTTAGGCAAGAGGAACTGATCTCGACCCTCACCAGGTCCCCGCCGCTGTTCACGAGGGTGTACTCAACGGCTGGCAGGTCAGCCCCCTTGAGGAGGGCCTGGATCCGGGCCTGGGCCCTATCCCGGTCAGCGGGGTGAATGAAGTCCAGAAAAGACCGCCCCAGCAGTTCTTCCGGATTATCTACCCCTGCCATCTCCGCCGCCGCCTTGTTGGCAAAGACCATCTGGCCCTCACTCTCAATAGCGATGGCATCGGGCGACATGTCCACCAGCAGGCGGTAGCGCTCCTCGCTCTGGCGCAGGGCCTCTTCCATCTGTTTGCGCCTGGATATGTCCCGGCAGACGGCAAGGGCAAGGCGCTTACCGCCAAGCTGAATGACGTGGGAATTAATCTCAAAGGGGATCCAGCGGCCATCCATGGCCACCACTGTCATCTCGTCCTTGATACTTCCCTGCTCCTTGAATCTCTGAAGGGAACGCCTGACCTTCTCGGGGTTAGCCCAGGCCGTGATCTCAAAGGGCGTCAACTGCAGCAGTTGGTCCCTGCTGTAACCCAACTTCGTACAGGCAGTCTCATTGACCTCCACAAACTTCCCGGGGGTACCATCGCTGCTGACCTCATGAAGGAGTACAACATCCTGGGCCTGGTGAAAGAGGGTGCGAAACCGCTCTTCGCTGCTCTGGAGGCTAATCTCTAGCTCCTGCCGGCGCATGGTGGCCGAAACCTGACGAGCGTAGAGTTCAATGATGTCAGGCTCAGGGAGGGCTTTACCTGCGGGCATTACGATGGCGATGTTGCCCAGAACCCGTCCCTGGTGGACCAACCCCCGACCCCAGACCTCACCGGCGTTCAGCAGCAATTCTGCCTGGTCACATAGGGGGCGTGGGAAGGCCCCAAAGGACAGGTCGTAGAGACCATCAATCCTCACCAGTTCCCTAGACAAATGACCCTTTAGCACGGCATCATCAACAGCAAAGGACTGGCCACGGAGGTTGCTGCCGATCAGTTCGGTCAGGGATTTGATGGCGCGGGGGTCGGCGGAGACACCCTCTACTGTAAGCTGATGCGTGGCATCGTTGTATGTCGCCACGGAGGTCATAACAGCCCCGGTCAGGGAACGCAATGAATCGGCGATGAGTTGGTGGTCCACACGAGCAAATGGAAACTCAAGGAAATGAAGAGCGGCATCAGACAACCTGGATAGCATCTGATTGCGTCTATCTCGGCGGGTGCCGGAAGCATTTGCCACCACTCCACCCCCAAGCGGTGAATAACACAAGACCACTACCTCTCAGGATCAGTAGTAGGTATCGGCGTCTGTCCCTACCGGTATCAGATGCGTTGTAGAACGAGCCGTAGTATGTCGGGCCTGTACAGCACCAAACCGAAACCGTAGTATAGCTGAAGCTTACACCTGTAGCTTTCTCCAGGCCCCGGATGGATTCCTCCCACTAATTTCAATATTCTTCCATGCCATCCTGCCCTGCTCCAAGCGAGTGGGCTTGCTAACGGCGAGATCGTCCCTTGCGGCGAAGCAGTCTCCCTGTGAAGTTGTCATCACCCTTACCTCCACCTTCTCCTTCTCCAGGGCCATCTTCTGGAGGGGAGTCAGTTCCAGATGGGGCCTGCTCCGCCTGGCGGCCCTGCCCATGGGTTCCATCGTCCCCTGGGCCTGACGAAGTCCGGACCGGCATAGCATCCAGCCCCCTGAGGACTGCGGAGACAACACCCCTTGCTGGACCACGAGGGCTCAGATTGAACCGCAGTTTCCGGTTGGCAATGTCCAGGGGCCAGACAAGGATGACCAGCCCCAACAGGTAGGGCGTCAGGTCCAGGCTGTTAGCGGTTGGGGCCAGATCGCGCAAGAAGGCTGCTGCGGGGCTCGTCAGGAGATTGCCGCCGCCGATTGAGGCCAGTTCCTCGAGATAATCCATAGCCGGGCCAAGGTGTGCGAACTCTGGCGAGTAGGGAGCTACCGCCCCTGCCTGCTCCAGGAGGGCCGGGATGCTGGCAACGTAGGGGCCAGGCTCCACCGCGTCGAAGTCACCGCTGTAGACCCCGGGTGCTGTGGGCCTCAGCTCAACCTGGAGGGTTGTGAGGTTGGGGGTTACCACCGTCACTGTTGGCCTGCTGGCGCCATCACTCATGGCGTCCACTGGCCCGCTGAGGGTTATCAGTCCCTGGCCTTCCGCAACCGTCAAGGCCAGGTCATAGTTGGCTCCCTGCTCCTGGCGGAGGAGCCAGGCCAGCAGGGCGCCCCAGAGGGTGGTGTCACGGTCCGCCGCGATCCAGGGCCCATTCCAGCGCCCGGCAGCATCGCTGGTCCAGGCCAGCGACCTGCCAGCGCCGTAGTGCCAGGCCGCCAGGAGGGGGTCTCCCCCGCCTACCATCAGGATTACCTCTGATGCGGCCTTGGGTGTGACAGCCACATATCCATCAACTGGCGGGGTTTCGCCGCCAAGGGCCGCTGCCAGCTGTCCTGATGATACCAGGGCAGGGGCGAACCGGCCCTCAACGAAGTAGGATCGGGATGCCAGGATGGTCTCCTTTGTGAGGATCTGGGGAAGGCTCAGGGCGTCACTTGTGAAGTAATGGCGGCCACCTCCAGCCAGGGCCATCTGCTGCAGCAGCATCCGGTCAGCCCCGCTGCCAATAGCCACCGTGGACAGGGTGATGCCCGCTCTGTCCATCTCCCCGATTAGCGACCAGTAGTCGCCAGTTTCCGAGGAGCGTCCATCGGTTAGGAGGATGATGTGCTTGAGACTGCTGGCGCTCTCCTTCAGGGAGATGTAGGCCTCTTGGAGGGCAGGGAAGATACTGGTCCCTCCACCGGCATAGATGGAGTTGATGTCAGCCCTGATGGCGTCTTGACCCTCAATGGGCTGGCGCTGAACCACCCAGTAGGGAATAGAGTCGAAGGCCACCACCCCAATCTCATCGCCATCACGGAGGGCCTCAAGGGCCAAGATGGCGGCGCGCCTGGCCAGGGCCATCTTTTCGTAGCCCCAGCTGCTCTCGGCCATACTACCGGACTTGTCCAGCACAAGCGTCAGGGAGAGGCTTGGCATCTGCGCCTTTCCCCTGACATCCATGTCAACGGGGAGGGCGGCTTCCACTTCAGTGCCGAAGTAGCCGCCAGGGCCAAAGGAGTCCTGTCCTCCGACCATGGCCAGGCCGCCCCCAATCTCCTTCACATAGGCCTCAAGGCGCTTCATGTCTTCAGGGTGCAGGTCGGTAGCGGGGACATCAACCAGAAACACCGCCTGGTAGCCAGAGAGTTCCACCAACGACGATGGCAGGAGGCTGGCGGGAACCGTATCCACCTGGACACCACTGCCCTCAAGGGCGGCGGCGATGTTGGCGGCGCCCTGAATGGAGGCATCGCCATGGACCAGGAGCACTGTAGGGGGGCCGCTGGTCTCGACGATGGCGTAGTGGCTGTTGTTCTCAACCTCGGTGTCGTCTTCACTGGTCACCTGGGCCGCGATGACGTGCAGGCCTGGCCCGAGGCTGCCAAGGCTGGCGTAGAAGGTGTTGCTGCCCTCTGTGACCGCCACAACGCCGTCGGAAACCAGTGACCCATCGATGGTGACCCGCACCCGGGCCTCTGTGTCCAGATTGCTCTTGATGGTCACCGCGGCATCAACAGACTGGCCCGCGTAGGTCCTTGTGGGCGCGTCAACCCTGGCCAGGAGTACCTCTGGGCCTTCCCTGTGACCCGCGAAAACCGTGTCAATCCTGATGCCCTGAGCCGACAGGGACTGGGCTAAATCGCGGGTACCCTCGCTGGTATCGCGCCCGTCACTGAGGACGACAATGCGCCGGCTGTACCCTTCAGAGAACAGCCCGGCTGCTAACCTCAGGGCCGACGCAAGCTGGCTCCTGTTCTCCCCTGGCAGCAGATTGAAGCGGGAGAAGGCAGGCATATCCGTTGGTAGAAGCTCAATCATGGAGCGTTCACCAAAACCGATGATCGCGGCCATATCACCGTCGGGCCTGGCCTCAAGGGCGTCGCTGACCCAGCCGGCAGCCCCCTCCCGGCCCTGCTGGCCCACGCTGGCCGACAGGTCGGAGACAAACACCACCGCCTGTGAATTGGAGAAGGCCGTAAGACTGGGTCCAGAAAGGGCGACAACGAGCAGGACCACCACCAGCCCACGCAGGACGAGGGCCTGGCGCTGCTGCCCCAGAGCCGGGCCCCTGGCGCCTGCCAGCCACGGACGCCGCAAATAGCCCACGGCCAGGAGGGCCGGGACTATCAACAGTAACAGGTATGGGTCTTCGAAGGAGATGCTAAACCCCACGGCTGTCCACCAACCATTCTGTGAATACCACTGCCAGGGCCAGAAGGGCCATCAACCGCCAGGCATTAGCCGCCGTTAAGGGGCGCTTGCCCGTTGGAGTTGCCGCAGGGCCTGCCCCTGTCTCGCCTGGCGCCGTATCATCCGGCGCCGTCTCGCCCTCCCCCGGGTTGACCAGTGTCAGGGCGGCCAGGTTGCTCTCAGCAGGCTCCCTGAAGCTGGCTGCAAACCAGCTAACCCGTTCCCTGCCATCGGCCAGGATCTCCATTACCTTGTAGAAACCCGCCTCTCCCGTCTCGGTGAAGATCCGCTGCAGTCCGCGGGGGCTTTCCTGGCCCACCTGGCCACCAGGGGCCCCATCAGGATCAGAACCAGGGGTGACATCGTACCCCTCATCAGCATCGAAGACTGTCACAGATACCCCCCCAGGGGTTGTCACCTCAACCCGGGTGACATTCCCGCTGAGCTGTAGGGCCACCGCCTCACCTGCCCTCAGGTTTTGCCTGCCCACGGCTGAAGGCGGGGCAACCCAATCCAGGAGGTTCTGGATCAGGATGGGAAAGGCAGGGCGCAGGGCAAGGTTGCTGTCGGCGAGTCTGAAGGTTAGGGCGGCAAACCGGCTCCCGGTTGAGCCCTGCGCCACCTGGCCCACAACGATTAGAGGGAGGAGGGGCCTGTCGCCCTCCGGCTGCGCCCAGGCCACAACCTGGTGCCCGTTAAGGGCAAGTACTGGCCTGGCCCGGGCGATGGCGACATCACCAAAGTCAGCGTAGGCTGTCACCGGGTGATCAGAGATCTCCACCCGGCTTCCGGCGGCGGCTTCAAGTTCTGTAGAACAGTCAAGGAGGCCGTTGTTGGGACCAATCCCCAGGGCCAAAAAGTTGGTGGCTGGAAGGCTACCCCCCTGGGAGGCGGCGCCGGCTGCCTCCAGGAGGCCGTCGTCAAAGACGATTAGATCAAACCTGCCCAGGGCCTCCGGTTCAATGCGCCGATACTGCTCAGGCGAGGCCTTGAAGAGCTTGACATCGGGAGACAGCAGGAGGGCCCGATCTAAAAAGACATTGCCGGCTGTGACCATTAGAACCTGTCTCTCAATGGCCGTCTCCGCCAGGTTGTAGGCGATGTTGTCGGCAATGAGGTGATCGACGGCGTCAGCGGCGGGACGGACCTCTACCACGACACGGTGGCTGGCTGTTGAGAGGCCTGAGAAGAGGACCGCCTTCTCCTCCCCTGGGCCAAAGGCTTCCTCTTTGACGCGGCTCTCGCCGGTGTCTGTGGTCAGGATCAGCTCCACCTGCCTGTGAGAGCTGCTGTAGTTACCCACAAGGACCAGGGCGGACTTCGTCCCCCCAAGGGAACTGGTCTCAAGGCCCACAAGGGCCAGATTTGATGAGAGGTCCCCGCCGAGGCCGATGGGAATGTGAATGACAGGGGCCGTAATCTCTGAGAGGGCCCCGCTGCCTGGGTATCCGCCATCACCAATCAGCGTAACCTCGATGGCCTCGTCAGCGCCCAGGGCTAGTCCGTTGACCAGATCCACCAGGTGCTTGGGGTCAAGGGCGCCGCCGGGTCTGGGCGCCAGTGGTTCCAGGGCCTTGTCGATGGCGGCCACGACGCCCCTTTCCACAACAGTCCAGGGCGCGATCACCTCTGGTCCTGCAGCGGACACGACCGCCACCCTATCCCGGGGGGATAGGCCGCTGACCAGTTCAATCGCCCTCTTCTTGGCCGCTTCAAGGCGATGCGGCTGGATATCGGTCGCCGCCATGCTTGCGGTGTCATCGATGACAATGATGATGGACCTCCCCGCTGGGCCCAGGGCAAAGAAGGGGTAGGCCAGGGCCGTAATCATGAGGGCAATTGCCGCCAACTGGAGAAACAGCAGCAGGTTGGCCCTCAGGCGCTGCCAGGGGGAAGCGGCCCTTGTTACCTGAGCCACCCTCTCCCACAGCAGGGTGCTTGAAACCGGCTGCCGCCGCCGACGGGGCTTCAGGATGTAGAGGGCCATAATGGCCCCAGCCAGAAGGCTGAACCAGAAGGCGGCGGGATTCATAAAACTCATGCCAGGAGCCCCCTCATGAGCAGGTCCTTTGCAACCAGGTCCTGGAGGGGGGTGTTGCTGAGGGCAAGATGGTAGCCAATCTGCCTCCTGGCGCAGAAGCTGGAGATACCCGTGATAAAGGCCTCCAGGTTGGCCTGATACAGCTCAAGGGTCCTGGGGGTGAGGTTGAGGTTCACAGTGGTTCCGGTCTCAACGTCCTCAAACTCTACCTCACCGACACCACTGGGGTCGACCTCGTCGGGGGCGAGAAGGTGGCTGACCACAACCTGCTGGCCCAGGCCCTGGAGTCGACGGAGGGCAGCTTCGTATCCCGGCTGCCCTGACGGACTCAGAAAGTCTGAGATCAGCCAGATCAACCCTGGCTGCTGCCAGCGGCGGCTAAAGGAGTGGACGCTCCCCTCAAGATCAGTTTCGCCGGCCCATGGGGCTTCGCCAATGGCCTTCCAGAGGCGCCAGGCGGCGGGGCGGCCGGTAAGGGGTGGGATGTACTCCAGCTGTTGCCCTCGGATAAACCCCAAGCCAATCCGGTCCTGGTCTGTGAGGCCCGCGTAAGCCAGAGCCGCCGCCAACCTCTTGGCCAACAGCCCCTTGCTGGGCTCGCCCCAGTCCATTGAGGAGGACATGTCAATCAGGATGTGGATTACCAGTTCTTGCTCATCCTCAAACTGCCGGACATAGGGGCGACCAAGGCGAGCCAGGGCCCTCCAGTCAAGCACCCGAAGGTCATCGCCAGGGGAGTAGTCCCGGTAGTCCCTGAACTCCAGGGACGAACCCTTCTGCTGCGAGCGACGGTTACCCGCATACACGCCGCGGGTGCTGCGCCTGACAGAGACATGAAGCCGCTCAAGGGCTCTAAGCAGCGAGGTGCTGGGGATGATGGCCTCCATCGTTCCGGTAGGCTTCGGGATCCCCGTGGCCTCCATCATCGTACCGGTGGCCTCCTTGGCCCCTGCGGCCCCAAGGGCCTCTTCGGTTGTGCCAGCGGGCAGCCCCTCACGCAACAGGCTGGACCTCCTCGAGCAACTCTCTCAGAACGGCATCAATGTCGATCCCCTCTGCCTGACCTTCATAGTTGAGCCCAATCCGGTGGCGAAGGGCGGGCATGGCTGCCTGACCAATATCACGGAAGGCAACGTTGAACCGTCCCTCCCAGAGGGCTAGGGCCTTCCCTGCCAGGATCACCGCCTGCAGGGCCCTGGGGCTGGCTCCGTAGCGCACAAACCGCGCCACGGGCTCTGGCGCCCACTGGTGGCTGGGGTGGGTTGCCATAATGATGTCAGCAGCGTACTTCAGGACACTGTCGGCCACAGGGACCTGGCGGACAACCCCCATCAAGGCCAGCAGTTCCTCTCCGTCAAGGATCTGCTTCAGGTCGACGGCGGCGGTTCCAGTAGTACGGCGGCTAATCTCAATCAGTTCAGCGCCGGAAGGGTAGTCCACAATAATCTTAAAGAAAAACCTATCTAACTGGGCCTCGGGGAGCGGGTAGGTGCCCTCCATCTCCAATGGGTTCTGGGTAGCCAGGACAAAGAAGGGCTCAGGCAAGGGATAGGTGGAGTTACCCGTTGTAACCCGGCCTTCCTGCATTGCCTCAAGTAGGGCGCTCTGGGTCTTGGGGGTCGCCCGGTTAATCTCATCGGCAAGCAGTAGGTTGGTGAAGATGGGACCCCGCTCAAAGGCAAATGTCGAGTGCTCCCCAGGGGTCTGCTGCTGCCGCAATACATGGGTGCCAATACAGTCAGCTGGCATCAGGTCTGGGGTGAACTGGATGCGGGAGAATTCAAGGCCGAAGACCTGGCCCAGGGTGCGCACAAGTACTGTCTTGCCAAGGCCGGGCACACCCTCTAGAAGCACGTGGCCGCCACCCATCAGCGCCACCAGGGTCTGTCGCAGGACCTGCCGTTGCCCCACCATCACCTTGCCGATCTCTTCTTCCAGGGCCGTCATCTTCTCAGGGAAAATCCTTGCCAATTCCTCGGCCTGGGCCCCATCGGGCCCTGCTGACCTCTGTGCCATCCCTCTCTCCTCCTTGTCTCAGTGCGGATTAGAGCTCCATCAAAAGCGTAACATCAAGGGCCAGGGTCCAGTGACGTGAAATACTCCTTAACAAGGTCCCTCAGGTGGAGCGGCAGGTTCTGCCTGTTCAGGGCCTCCATTGCCTGCTGGGAGTAACGGGCATAGACCGATGTGTATGGAACAAGGGTACCGCCTACTGCCGGCATTCCGGGTAAGGTCGTCTGTTGGCCGCCCTGGCCAGGCCTGATCTCCCCGCCAACCTGGGACTGGTCTCCACCGGCCTCCAGGCCCTCCACCGGATCGAAGATGGTGTTGGCGGTGCCGGTTCCGACGCCGCTACCGCCAGCCCCTGAACCCGCGCCCTGACCCCCCTGGCCGCCTCCTGAACCTGTGCCGCTACCTGTGCCTGTACCGCTACCTGCACCTGCCCCGTCGCTGGAACCGCTTCCCGCGCCTGTGCCACTGCCGTCACCTGAACCACTGCCAGTGCCTGTGCCGCTGCCAGTGCCTGTACCGCTGTCCGCCCCACTGGATCCGCTGCCAGACCCGCTCCCGTCTCCATTACCATCGGCGCCGATGGCTGGCATCCCCGCCACCTGGGCCGCCGACTGACCGATTGTGTTGGCCAGCTGGGTAAGGCCGGCACTGGCCTGGCTTAGTTGTCCAAGGGCTCCCGCGGCCTCCACCATGCCTGACAACAACTGAGCCAGGTCCCCTCCTCCCTGGAGAGACTGGGCGACATCAGCCAACAACCCTTCACTGGTACCCGGGGTCTGGCCTGAGGCGCTACCGCTGGCGGCGGCCTGGGCCAGCTGGGAGGCCAGTTGCCTCAGCTGCTCCTTCAACTCGGCCGCGGCAGTATCGTTGGCCACCGCCTGGAGCTCACCAGCCAACTGGGCCAGATCCTCCGACGACATCTGAGAGAGGGCCTGGGCGAGACTGTTGAGGGCGTCCTCAACCTGCTTCTGGACTTCTTCGGTCCCTTGAGGGTTGGCCTCGTCCCCCGCCTCAGCCAGGGCCTTCGCCAGGGGATCGGCGGCCCCCTTGCCAGACAGGGCCTGGGCCAACCTGGTCAGATCAGCGGCGGCCTGGGCGGCCCCCTGCTCCTGGCCCTGAATTGCCTCCAGGGCGGAGGTCACCTTGGCAGCGGCTTCCGTCAAATCAGCGCTTTCGCTGACGTCGGCGGCCAGACTCTCAAGGGCGGCCCGCAGTTCCTCCGCGAGGCCCAGCTCGTCGGGGTCTTCCTCAAGAGGTACGGCTTCAGCCAGCTCTTGCCCGCCTAACTCCTCAATAAGATCCTCAATGGCAGTGGAAGCCCTCTCTAACCCATCCCGCTCAAAGCGTCGCTGCAGGGCAATGTCGTCCAGCGGGTTAGGTATATACGCCAGGACGGTAGCCAGCAGGGCCAGGGCCAGCGCCCTCTGGCCCAATCTGGCCAGGGGCCTGGGCACTCTAATCCGGTACTGGGTGGGTTCAAGGGATCTCAGTTTTTCAAGGGCGTCCCGATACTGAAGCGCGAGAAGGCCTGAACCTGCCTCCCCCTTGCCGCTCCCTTCATCCGACTCAAGAGCAGTTACCACCCGCTGGTCAAGTCCCAGGCTGTCGGCGGCGGCGGCGGCCTTCCAGAGGCCAGGCCGGCTCACAACCCCTAAAGCTAAGGAGATAAGCAGAATTGCCGCCGACCCCGCTGCCAGGATCATGACCCTGTCAACAACAGGGACAAACCTGGACAGTAAAAAGACAGTGGCGAAGAAGACGGAGATGGCAAAGGCAGCCCAGATGAGCCGACTCAGTCCATGCGCAAGGAACAGGCGAACTCGAAGCGGCCTGAGGGCCCGGACCAGTTCGTGGTCGAGGACCCGGGCTCTTTCCCTATCCCCCCTCTGCTGGGCAATGATGGCCTTCATCCCTGATACGCGGGAGGCTAATCGAGCCATCATCTTCTCGGTTTTCGTCTTCAAGGACTTCATCCTCATCCTCTACCTCCTCCACCGTAACTCTCGCCTATTCCGCCGCTGCCAGGGCTTGACAGGGGCCACCAACAGGCTTGACCCCGCAACAAGAAGAATGACAAGGATTCCATCGAAAACAGCATGGGCAACAAGGGGGTCAGGGGGCTTCGGGAGCGCCGGTTGCGCGCTGGGGGAGCTGGGGGCACCGGAACTGCCGGACCCTACCGTTCCACCTGGTGTCGGTGGCGTCGCGCCTGGGGCGGCGGCAGGGGTGGTATGAACCACTGTTCCATACGCGTAGGCCGCCCTGTTCTCGTCAAGGCCCCAAAGCTGCAGGGCATCCCCGGCAGGAAGGCGTGACAACATCGCTGGGATGGGACTGAAGTGTGTTATGATCGGGGTTCGCCCACGGCCCAAGTACTGGCCGGACTGATGATGAACCCACTGCTGCCTGGAGTAGATAGCCGCCCCAAGCATTGGCGCCCCTATCAGCAGAAGGAAGACCAGAATGTAGGTGAGGACCGCCGAAACCTGGGTCCGCCTGAGCCACGAAGACACAAACACCCCCAGGGCGCCATAGGTAACTGCTGTCATGAAATAGATGAGGAGCAGCGCCAGCAGGTCTGTCAGCTGCACCCCGCCAAAGAACAGCACAATACTGAAGACTGGTAGGCTGACGACGATCAGCAGCAGGGCGTAGGCCAGTGAGCCCATCAACTTGCCGATGACGATGGCAAAGGCGCTCATCTGGGTTGTTGTCAGCAGGTCCAGGGTCTGCCGCTCCCTCTCGCCGCTGATAACACCCGAGGTCAGGGCCGGGACAACCACAGCCAATAGGCCTAGTTGGCCAAGGGCAAGGACGGTATAGACAGCCCACCCAACCTCCGGGTTTAAGGGGCCCCGCAGCCCGTACACAAATCTGAAGAGCAGCAACACTGCCCCACCCAAGAACAGCGGGTACAGTAGGAGCATCGAGGGTGACTGCCAACCCCTGACTCTCGTTGCCATCTCCTTGGTGAGAATAGGGTTGCCGGTGAAGGCCCAGGTAAACCCCGATAATAGTCTGCGCAGGCCCTTTAGCGTGGCGGCCACCATCATCACTCCTCCCTCCTGGTCAGGTTCATAAAGACCTCCTCAAGGTCTCCGTCGGCCTCGGTAAAGGACACCACCGGGAAACCGCCTTCAACAAGGCGCTGCAGGAGCCCGCCGATGGCAAGCTGGTTGCCTTCATACACGAACTCCGCCCGCTCCCCGTCAACGAATACATGGTTAACCCCGGGCTGCTCTGCCAACCACAGCGCCAAGCCCTCTCTGGGTTCTGCTAGGCGCAGGGCCACCACTGTCCCCGTGGCCCGGCGCAGCGCCTCAGAGAGGGTACCGCTGTAGAGGATTTCACCGTTATCTATCAATCCAATGTGGGTACAGAGGTCAGTCAGTTCCTTCAGGATGTGCGAGCTGATGAGGATTGTCTTCCCCATGGAACGGAGCTCCTTGAGAAGTTCCCGCATCTCCACCCTAGCCCGGGGATCAAGCCCTGATGCAGGCTCATCGAGGAGCAGCACCCGGGGGTTGTGAACAAGGGCCCTGGCCAGGCAAAGCCGCTGCTTCATGCCGCGGGACAGGGAGTCAACGTATTTGTCCCGGTGAACGGCGAGATCCACCAACTCCAGGAGGTCGTCCCTGAGCCGGCGCTGGCTCTTGCCAATGGTGATCCCCTGGGCACCAGCATAGAAGTCCAGGTACTCTGTGACCCTGAGGTCATCATAGACACCGAAGAAATCGGGCATATACCCCAGCAACCCCCTGGCCTGCAGGGGCTGGCCGACGACATCGTAGCCGCCGATTGTGGCGGTACCCCTGTCAGGCACAAGCAGGGTTGCCAGGACCTTGAGGGTTGTGGTCTTTCCGGCGCCGTTGGGTCCAATGAAGCCGTAGATGGCGCCCTCGTCGACCTGGAGGCTGATGTCGCTTACAGCGCGGACCTTTCCGTAGTTCTTGACCAGGCCATTGACATTAATCAATCGTATCACCGCCTTGACCGCCAATTACACCCCTGATTGTGACGACCGGAAACTCCATTGCCGCTGGCCCGGTTACAGTGACCCGGAGGAAAAGGCGGTCGCCGGAACCGATATACCGCCAACCGTCATCCAGTATGATGTCGCCTTCGCTGTCTGCTGGGGCTACCTGCTGCCACTGGCCTGTGGCTGGCACCTGGATTTCGTAGGTGACGGCGACAGCATCGGACCCACCCCCGGTCTGGGTGGTACCCCCTCTGATGATCCCGTGGGCAATCTCAATTGTTTCAACCCGCCCGCCGGAGGGAACCATCAGGTGGGTGACTATGGGGAGGGTTCCGGCCTTCCCAATCTCAATGCTGTTGCCGCCAATCCAGTGCCACGATGCTGTAGCATCCTTGTAGGAAACGGAGGGCGAGTGATACATCGGAGAGACGGCAAAGGGGCCAGGCCCCGGCTCAAGCGCGACCTGAGCCCGGATTAGCCGCATGTGAAAGTCAACACCTCGTTGGATCGGGGCTTCCCCCCTGAGGGGCTCAGTGAGCCAGCCGAAGAAGACGGCGGGCATCTTGCGCTCTTCGTAGGCCTTGTACTCGCTCCGAAGGGCGTTCTCCACAACCATGCGCTTGAAGTTGACAAGGGCCGCTTCATCACCCCCACTGACGGTGTGACTGTAGATTTGGTAAATCGGGCTGTCCCAGCTTCCAGGGGTTGGCCCTGAGGCGTTGGCAGGCGCCACCACCAGGTTAAACTCCCTGGCCTCCCATGGATTCAGTTGGCCGACACTGGCGTAACCTCCGCCCACTATCACCCACCCATCCTCAATGGTGTAGGTAGAGTCATTCTTGACGGTCCCGGTGATTCCGTTGTCTGAAAGGGAGGTAATGGCCACCGTGACCCTGCCGAACTCGGGAACAAAGCGAGAGGAGCGAAAATAACGCATACCCCAACGCCCGCTATCGCCGAACCGGATCGCAGGCTCGCTGCCGCTGAATACGGTAATATCGTAGAGCTCTTCGCTATGCCGGCCAGGCCCAAAGTAATCGACCCCTGTCCTCATCAGGAGGCTGTTGTCGTCAACAGGGACTGAGACGGTGCTCTTGCTTGGCGCGAAGAGGCCGTAATGGGTGGTGATCTCGGCGGAACCAGTGCTGCCATTGACGTCAACAACCGTCACCCGGTTGAGCAGCAGCGACCAACCCTGACCCAAGGGTCCCACGACATAAATGACGCCAATCAGGGCAATGGCTAGGGCTGGCGCCGCAAACCAGACCCACTCCCGCCTGTCTACCCGCTTGAGAACAAGGTAGGTGATGGGGCCAATGAGAAGGGCGTAGCCCACCAGGGCAAGGAACATCACTAGAACCGGCGGGATCTTCAATGAGGGCGCCGACCGCAGCACGTAGGCCAGGTTGGCAGTATAGGTTTCATAGCCCTGGGGAGGGCTGGTGATGCTGGGATGGGTTGCCTGAAGGAAGCGCCGCCACGTACTGCCGCTCGCCGGCCAGCTGGCCCAACCAGGTTCTTCGGGGTCAAAGGCCAGGACCGACACGGTTCCATCTCCGCAGTCCCAGGATGAGGCGGCGATAGTCCCGACGCCATCGTTGACGGTAAGGGTAGGCTCCCCAGTCACTGCCCCTGCTATTGCCCTGCCGGCCTCTCCAACTTCACCCAGGGCCTGGGGCCCAGCCCTGGCCACGACGGCATTCTGGCCGAAGACGAGGTGGCCGCCGCCTGTGACCCAGTGGCTGAGGGCCGCAATCTGGGTGTCGGTCATCTTCAACAGGCGGGATGAATTGACCACAAGGATGTCGATACTACGATAAACGCTGGGATGCTCGGGTAGATCGGCAGGCGCAAGCTCCGCAATCTGATCCAGGCCCCACCTGTTGTCCTTGAGATAGGGCATCAGGCCCGAGAGATAGTGAAGTCCACCCTCGCCTTCGGGCACCGTGCCGATTGCAAAGACGCCGCCGCCGTTGTTGGGGAAGAGGGCCGGCCTGTCGGTGGCTATGACCTGTCCAGACTGGTTCAGGAGGCGTACCTCAAGCTCACCAGCGGTTGAGGTGGGGACAAAGAGCGTGTACTCCTTGACACTGCCGGGCTCCAGGGCGATATCCTGCCGGTATGGCTCCTGGCCCATCTCCAGCTCAATGCCGCCTCCCGCCACAATAGCCCCAGCTAGGGGCAACGCCCCGTTGGTAACCGTGACCCTGACAGGCATCCAGGTCCCGTACCTTGCCAATCCGTCCAGCCCGGCGGAGACTTCCATGACAACGCCGTCCTGCGGGGCAGCGATGGCGCCCGGTGGCGCGTGGAGAAACAGCGCCCCCGCAAGAACAAACACGGTGAGCAACAGGGCTGTCACAATACGAAGAGCGCCAGCAGCGTCAGTAGAGCTAGTGTCGCTAGTAGCGCCGGCCGCACCAATGGCGGCAGCCCCAGTCCCCCTCAATTTGCTATCCCTTGCTCCCAATCCTGAGCTCTCCCTTCGACTCAACTCACTGTACTCTCCCAGTCTAGCAGGGAAGTTTTACGAAAGTGTTACAGAGACTCTGACTCCAGCTTGGCCTGGAGGTAATCCAGGACCTCTTCCGGCCTTAACATAAGGAGGCTTCTGATATCCTTACCGGGGTGATCCGCCAGATAGGCCTTGAGGAGCCTGTATCCAAGATAGTAACCGATACGGTCAAGGCCCTCCCCCTGCCCCCCCTTGAAGTAGCGGTGAATTATATCCCGGTCTTCACTGTTGAAGTCCTCAACCAGTTGATGGTAGAGCTCAGCGCTGCTCTGGTTGGCCTGGTTGAGCTCCCCCTCTGAGAATATTAGATAGGTTGCGGGGCTGTGACCCGGCAGCGCCACCTCGCTAAAGAGGGTCGCCGCCCCTTCGGCAAGGAGCTTTCCCCCAACGGTCCTGGTAGTGAGGGTGCCAACCCGCATGTGAATGACATGCCAGAACTCATGGGCCAGAACAATCTCTAACTGGGTCCGGTCCTCAATCCGGCCGGGATCAAGGGCGATGATCTCCTGGGACCCGGCCCGGACAACACAGCCGTTGGTGCCATTAAAGAGCCCCGAGACGAAGATTGGCGCGTCAAACCCCACCTTGAGCAGGTCGAGGGCTCTTCCGTTGACAACGGCAATCGCCTCCTCCAACTCCCGTTCCAACTGGGCATCGGTACACCAGGGATCCCAGTAGCCGACCTTCCCCTGGAGAAAGGCGTCCTCCAGGCGTCCCAGGCCAGAGGCGCCGCCACCGGCGTAGTCGGGCCAATAGACCCGCAGGTACTCACCTAGTATCTCTTCGGTTCCACCGGTCAGGGCGCTGAACACATCCCAACCCAACCTGGTGCCAAGGCGTACGTTCCGGTAGAACCAGATAATCCTGGGGCCCCGGTCAGAGCCCTGCCTGACGTCGGTAATCTTCCAACCACCCTCCCAGGGCCGGAACTGAAGGGTAACGGTGAGGCCCCTTGCTATTTTCCCGCTGCTACCGGGACTGACAAGGTCAAACTTGGATAACAGGATGCCGTTTTCCACAGGGGGGTGGTGGGCGAAGGCCGCCAGCAGGTCACCGCTGGACTCCAGCCCTGTCCCACCGCCAACGGGAAGGGCAATGCCATCGCTGAAATGGGCACTAAAGCGCTGCCACTCCCCAGCGGCAGCCGCCTCCGCCAGGTCCAGAATAATCGGGGTTTGGGCCTGAACCACTGAATCGACGGCATAGGCAGCGGCAGGAACCAGCATCATCGCCACTATCAAGAGGGCGATCAGGCGATGAGGCAGCCTGACTCGCGGCCGCAACTGCTCCTCTTCCCCGTAGTGAAGATCGTAGGCAAAGGGATCGTCTGTAACAGGGTCCTTTATAATGGGGTCCTCTATAATGGGATCCTCCGCAACGGAGTCTCCTGCAAAGTGATCATCCTTGTCGCGGCCAGTCAAAGGCTAGCCCTCCTCGGGAAAAGTCGCCACCCACTGCCGGTAACCGCCGCTGAGATTGAGGGGGCGGAGCCCATGGTGTTCCAGGATCCGGCAGGCGTGATAGGACCTGTATCCAACCCGGCAGTTGACGACAACCTCGCCGTCTCCCACCAGGCGCCTGATATCGTCAATCCTGTCTCTAAGGTCATGGAGAGGTACGTTAACGGCGCCCTTAATGTGCCCGGCCCGGTACTCCCTCTCTGTTCTGACGTCTAACACCTGGAAATCGTTCCCGCCGGCCAGTTCCTGCGGGGTAATGTGGGTGACAGCCCCCCGCTTAATGTTGGCGGCGGTCATGCCCGCGATGATAATGGGGTCCTTGGCCGCGCCAAAGGGCGGGGCGTAGGCCAGGTCAAGGTGCTCCAGGTCCTCAACGGTCATACCGGCCTGGATGGCGGTGGCGGCAACATCAATGCGCTTGTCAACGCCCCGCTTCCCCACTGCCTGGATGCCCAGGAGCCGACCGGTGTCACGCTCCACCACCGCCTTCATGGCGATGTTCTCGGCCCCCGGATAATAGCCGGCATGATCAGCGTTGTGGGTGTAGGAGACAAAGCAGTTAATCCCGGAGGCAGCTGCATCCTTCTCCGACAGGCCTGTCCGCCCACCCGTCAACTGGCAGGCCTTTACGATGGATGTGCCCAGCACACCGCGGAACTCCAGGTCGCCCCCGGCGGCATTGGTGCCGGCGGCGCGCCCCTGCTTATTGGCGGGCCCGGCAAGGGGCACCCGGACCTTCTTACCGGTGACAATGTCAAGACTCTCAACTATGTCTCCAGCGGCGTAGATATCAGGGTCTGATGTCTGCATGCGGGCGTCGGCAACCACTCCCCCGGCCTCCCCGATCTCAAGGCCGGCAGCCCTTGCCAACTGAATCCTGGGCGCCACGCCAATGGCCTGGATGACAACATCGGCCGGGATGCTTTTGCCGCTCTGAAGTTCAATGGCCCTTACAGGCCCTTTCTCGCCTTCGCCGTGGAAGGCGGCGACGCCGTCACCGAGAATTACGCCTATCCCAACCTCTTTCAGGTGCTCCGATATAATCCCTGCCATCTCCGGGTCAAAGGGGGGTAGAATTTGGTTGGCAAGTTCGACCAGGGTTACCTTATAGCCCCGACTATGAAGGGCTTCAGCGGTCTCAATCCCGATGAAACCGCCACCGACGACAACCGCCCTCTCCAGGCCTGGCCTACGAGCGCTGGGCTTCCTCTCGTTGAGCCCCAGGTATTCGTAGGCGGCATCAGCGTCGGGGATCGTTGTCAGGGTAAAGACTCCGTCCCGGTCAATCCCTGGTAGCGGCGGTGTAATAGGAGAGCCACCGGTAGCAATGATCAGTTTGTCATAGGAAATCCAATACTCCCCGGCCTCCCGCACCTGGGCGCCGGTGCCTTGGCTCTCCTCCAGATCGGCCCCGCCAGGGGATTGAAGGACCCTGACCCGTTTACCACCCCGGTCAATCTCCACCGCCTCGCTGTTGGTGCGAACGTCAACCCGGAAGCGGTCCCAGAAGAGCTCCGGCGACACCAGGAGCAGGTTTGAGCGGCGCCTGATGTCACCGCCAAGATAGTAGGGCAGGCCGCAGTTGGCCCAAGAGACGTAGTCCCCTTTCTCAAGGATCACTATCTCAACCTCTTCATTCACCCGGCGGGCCCGCGTCGCGGCGCTGGCACCAGCGGCCACACCCCCGATAATCACTATTCGCCTACTCTCTAACAAGACCGACACCTCCATGGGTATTATAGCCATTGTGATAGGACTTTTGACTGGACTGTTGCAGCGGTATAGAATCAGTTGTAGTTAACTGGCGCAAATGACCGATGTGGTTGACCGGAAAGTGAAGTGCACTCCTGTGCTATCTGCCTTTGGACTCCTGGTTGCCTTTGTTGTAATGATAGTGATCCTCCGGCGGGGGGTCCACTACTTCTATACCTTCACAGCAGGGGCGGCCATCATTGGCCTGACGGGGGGCCTGTCTCCCGCGGCCCTGATTCAGACCATGGGACTGGCCCTTGTGTCCCCAAACGGCATTAAGCTCTCCTACCTCGTCTTCCTGGTGACTATCCTCAGCCATGCCCTGGAACACGGCGACTTTATTGACGATTTGATTGGGTCGTCGCGACAACTCTTCGGCAGCGCCAAGAGGGCCATGATCGTGATCACAAACTTCGTCGGCGCCTATATCTTTGTTCCCGGGGCCGTTACCATCGCCGCCCCAGCGGTTGAGACGGCTGGACCCGGCATGCCTCCCGGCGTTAAGGCAACCCTGAGCGTCCTCTATCACTACTTCATCCGCATGGCTATTCCCTTTGTGCCTAGCTTCATTCTTGTCGCCCAATTGGCGGGAATTGAGCAGGTGGGTGCGATCATCAAGTACCAGCTGCTGGCAGCCATGGTGGGGATGATTGTTACCTACCTTCTCTATCTGTGGAAAGCCCCAGAGGCCCCCCTTGGGGCACTCCCTCGCTCTCCCGAGGAGATCCCCCCCCATGAGACCGAAGCCGAAGCCGAGATCTTAAAGAATAGAGCCAAAAACCCTGGAAGGACCAGGGACCTCTTCCGCTTTGGGGTGGCGGCGGTGCCCCTGGTAGTAAGCCTGGTCCTGGTCTACTCCGGCGTCATTCAGCTGGGCGTGTCACTGGTGTTGGCCCTTGCCCTCGTGCTAATCCTGGCCTTCTTCCTCAAAAAGAAGAACCCCATCAACCTGATGCGGCCCAATTGGTCCCTTATTGGGACCATCTTCGGCATTATCATCCTCCAGGGGGTGCTCAATGAGACCAAGTCCCTGAACTCCATCATCGGCCCTGCCCTTGAGAGCGGCGTCCCGATAGAGCCGCTGGTGATCCTCCTCCCCCTGACCGTTGCCTACCTGGCTGGTTCGCAGAACGCCACGGTGGCCACGGTGTACCTGGTACTGCTGCCCGCCTTCGCTACCGCCCCCAACCGGGCGATATACACGGCCATGTTCTATGTCAGCGGCACCATCGGCTTTGTCCTCTCCCCCATCAACATTGACCAGGCCGTAGCCCGCGAGTTCTTCGGCGCCAAACCCCTCGAGTTCTACAGGGCGGCGGCGCTGCCCCTGGCCAGCTTCCTCGGGGCAATGGCCATCTTGTTCCTCTTGTTCCGTTAGGAGATACTGGAAAGCTAGGACCGGGGACGGCGAGCAACATAGAGAATAAGGCCGACCAAGAACACGAATCCAGCGTAGCCGGCGGCGGGATACACCGTCTTGACAATGGTTGAGAACCCTAGTTGGCCAGCGACAAAGGCCAGCAGCCCCGCAATTACCGTCAGTGGAGAGAACAGCGAGCTGCCTTCCTTCACAAACCTGACGATGAAGCCGTAGAGACTCCCCACCGCCGTGGTGTACACCTCCGCCAACAGCACGATGCTGTAGACCAGGGGGGCCAGCGGCGACCAGGAGGCGGCAACAACGATCATCGGCACCTCAACGTTGGCGATGTCAGGGACCTGGGTAAGGATGGCTAACAGCACGAAGAGGGCCCCGACTCCCAGGCCCAGGGCGCCCAGGATGGCGCCTACGGTCAGAGCCCGCCGCGACGCCAGCCGACCCATGGGTGCCAGCACAGAGGTGGCCAGGAGCAGGTTATATGAGCCGTAGGCAATTCCACTTAACCACCACCGCGGCACAGGGGCGGCCTGCGGGGCAGACCACTCGATGGCTATCGGCGCCGTGAGGAGGGCGAAGGCGCTGACGGCAATGACCGAGATGAGCAGGAAGGGCACGACAAAGCTTATGGCTGACAGGACCCCTCCAATTCCCAACAGTACGGTGACAACTGTGGCTACCGCCATCAGCCCGACACCCCAGATGGCGGGAAGGCCGAATTCCTGCTCAAAGGTGGCCCCAGCGCCGGCCACCATGGCCACAACAGCGCCAAAGAGAAAGAAGGTGATGACGTAGTCGATGAGGCGCCCAACGAAGGGCCCACCCACCTCCATGATGACCGGCTTGTAACTGGTTGCCTTCAGGCGATGCCCGATGAGCATTACGATCATACCGAAGGAAGCGAACATGAGCACACTGAGGACGAGCCCAGCCACACCCCTGGCGCCAAAGAAGGCAAAGAACTGCAATACCTCCTGGCCAGAGGCGAAACCAGCCCCTACAACAGTGCCGATGTAGATGGCGGCGATCTGCAAGAAATTCAGGCGCTCCGTTTCATCCATGGCATTTCTATACTACATGAATCAGCCCTTGATTATGCTTGATCACCCCTGGAGTTCCGGGTAGAGGGGGAACTCCTTGCAGAGCCCTCGCACCCCGGCCCTGACCTCCGTCAGCCTGCCCTGGTCATCATGGTTATCAATGGCCCCGGCGATGAGGCCGGCGATCTTCTGCATCTCTGGCTCCTTCATCCCGCGGGTAGTCACCGCCGGGGTGCCGATGCGGATACCGCTGGTAACAAAGGGGCTCCTGGTCTCAAAGGGGATGGTGTTCTTGTTGACGGTAATCCCAACCTCATCCAGGGTCTCCTCGGCCAGCTTCCCTGTAACACCCTTACCGGTGAGATCAACCAGTAGCAGATGGTTCTCTGTGCCACCGGAGACCAGGCGGAAGCCATGTTCTGCCAGGGCGCTGCCCATGGCCTTGGCGTTCTTGACGACCTGTTCCTGGTAGGCCTTGAAGTCCGGCAACAACGCCTCCTTGAAGGCAACGGCCTTAGCGGCAATGATATGCATCAGGGGGCCGCCCTGGATCCCGGGGAAGATGGCGCTGTCAACCTTCTTGGCCCATTCCGCCGTACAGAGGATAAGCCCGCCCCTTGTGCCCCGCAGCGTCTTGTGGGTAGTCGAAGTGACAAAATCACTGTATGGGACAGGGCTGGGATGGAGCCCGGTGGCGACAAGCCCCGCGATGTGGGCCATGTCCACCATCAGCAGGGCGCCAACCTCATCGGCGACCTTGCGGAAGGCCTTGAAGTCGATGACCTGCGGGTAGGCGCTGGCTCCGGCAACAATCATCTTGGGCTTGTGCTCTTTGGCCAGCCGGCGCACCTCTTCCATGTCAATGACCTCTCTGTCCTTACTGACGCCGTAGTGGACAAAGTTGAAGTACTTCCCTGACATGTTGACGGGGCTACCGTGAGTCAGGTGCCCGCCATGGGAAAGCTTCATTCCGAGAATGGTGTCACCTGGCTTCAGGGCGGCAAAATAGACGGCGGCATTGGCCTGGGAGCCGGAATGAGGCTGAACATTAGCGTGGTCAGCGCCAAAGAGCTGCTTGGCCCTGTCCCTTGCCAGATCCTCAACAATGTCCACATACTCACAGCCGCCGTAATAGCGCTTGCCGGGATACCCCTCAGCGTACTTATTTGTCAACACGGAGCCCGCCGCCTCGAGGACCTTGATGCTGACAAAGTTCTCTGAGGCTATGAGCTCGATGTTGCTTTCCTGGCGCTGTAGCTCCTTCTGCATAGCATCGTACAGTTCAGGGTCGAAGTTCTTGACTTGCTCAAGTGCCATGTTGATTAATCCTCCTCAGTATGCTCTGTTCCTGTTAACGCCAGGAGAAGCTCCCTGTAGCCGCTAACAGCTCCCTGTAGTTGTTCTACCTCTACATATTCGTCTATGGTGTGGGCCTGTTCCTCTCTGCCCGGGCCAAACCCGATGGTGGGGATCCCTGCGACACCCCGGCTATAGCTTCCGTTGGTGCAAAAATCATAGGCGCCAAGGGCCGGGGCAAGACCGGCTCGGTCCAGGGCCGCCAGGCTTACTTCAACAACACCATGGTCTCTGTCAAGGGCCCAGGCGGGAAAGAACTTCCTCAGGTTGATCCTGTAGCCCGTATAGGTCTGAATGTCAGTCTCGGGTATGAGAACCCGGGCTCTAAAGTCGCCATCGGTCCTGGCCATCTCCTCTAATACCCCGGCCATATCCGCCAAGACCGTGGCTTCGGTCTCCCCTACCACAAGGCGCCTGTCATAGGTGACAGCGCAGCGGTGGGGTACCATGGATGTGGCGGGAAAGGGTTCAGATATAATGTCAGTCAGGGCCAGGACACCCCTGCCCAGGAGGGGGTGGAACGGAGGCTCGAAGCCGCGCAGATGGCAGATGAGGTCGGCCATCTTCTCCACGGCGTTGATACCAAGGTGGGGACTGGAGGAGTGGGCCTGACGCCCCGTGACCTCGAAGACCAGTTCCGCCCGGCCCCGTTGTCCAATGGCAAGGCCAAGGTTTGTTGCCTCACCGATGATAACGGCATCGGGTCGATTCTCCTCAACTGCTGCCCTCAGGGCTCCCCCCTCAACCGACTCCTCAAGAACAGAACCGCAGATAAAGACATCTCCGCGGGGGCGCCTGCCTCCGGCCCGCAGTGAGGCGGCAGCGAGGATAGCGGCGGCCATGGCGCCCTTCATGTCGGCGGCACCGCGCCCATAAACCCGGCCGGCAACAATCTCGCCGCCGTAGGGGCTGTGGGTCCAGCCGTCCGCCGCTCCCGGTTCCACCGTATCCAGGTGGCAGTCGATAAGCACCCTGGGGGCGGAACTGTCGGTGCCGGCGATGGTCCCCACAGCGTTGCCCGCCTTGTCTATCCAGACCCCGTCAAAGCCCAGGGATTCCATCTCGTCTCGGGCCAGCCGGCACACCGCTTCCTCATTCCCCCGGATGCTTTCTACCTGGACCAGGCGGCTTGTGAGATTTGCCGGTCGGGCCTGGGCTTCCTTCAGGTCCATGGTTATTGCCCCTTTCCTGGTGGTTCTCTTTTGAAATCAGACTCACTAACACCGTTGGGAGCCAAAATCAGGTCTAGGTCTAGATATAGGTCTAGATCCAGGTCTAGGTAATGACCTTCCAGTTCCCTGCTGCCCGGCGTCTCTCTATCTCTCTAACGGTGCGCTCATCTAGGGGGTGGTCACGCTCAGGGATGTCTATCTCCGGTTCTTCACCACAGAGCCGGGTTGAGAAATACCTGAGGCCGTTGTCATTGATCATGGTCACCACTGTCCTGGCCTCTGGGAACTGGCCCGCAACCTTCAGCGCGGCGGCAACATTGCAGCCCGACGAAATCCCGCAAAAGATGCCCTCCTCCCGGGCAAGCCGCCTGGCCATCTCTGTGGCTTCAGCGGATGTGACGGTGACAACCCCGTCTAGCAGGCCCAGATCAAGGTTGTCAGGGACAAAGCCGTCCCCGATCCCCTCGATTTCGTGGGAGCCCCACTGCCCCTTTGAGATCACGGGACACTCGGCGGGCTCAACGGCGAAGCTCTTCACCTCAGGCCTGCGCTCCTTGAGATACCTGGTAACCCCGGTAATAGTGCCACCTGTGCCCTGGGAGGCAACAAAGATGTCTACCTGCCCCTCTGTCTGTTCCCATATCTCAGGCCCTGTCGTCTGGTAGTGGGCCTCGATGTTGTCCTGATTGGAGAACTGGCCTACCTCAAAGAACCTGGCGGGTTCGGCGGCCTTGATCTCCGCTACCCTCTCCAAGACCAGGTCCACATCACTCTCGCCCCCGTCGGTGAGGACAAGCTCCGCCCCGTAGGCCCTGATGGCCTTCTGCCTTTCTTCGCTCATGCCGCGAGGCATCACAATCACCACCGGGTATCCCCTCACCGCCCCCGCCATGGCAGTAGCGATGCCGGTATTCCCGGTGGTGCCCTCAATGAGGGTCATCCCCGGCCTCAGCTCTCCCCTGTCCTCGGCCTCTCTGACAATGTGAAAGAGGATCCGGTCCTTGAGACTGCCGGAGGGGTTGAAGTATTCAAGCTTTGCGTAGATCTCAGTATAAGTAGCGGCCGTCACCCGGTTCAGTCGCACCATGGGGGTGTTTCCGCAGAGGTCCAAGAGGTCTTTGCCTGGCTTCTGTGCCTTGCTCCAATCTACCATCACAGTAAATCGCTCCGTTCTCAGACAACCGATCTCGTCTACTTGGTGATGCGAGTACCTGCCGTTCCGGCCACGGATTCCGCGACCTTGGAGATGCTGCCAATGATGGCATACTCCCCGCCTTCTCTGATAAAGCGCAGGCAGGCCTCAACCTTGGGTCCCATGCTTCCAGCCCTGAAGTGGCCCTCCTCCTGGTACCTCTCAATCTCGGCCAGGGTCACCTGGCGGAGGAGTTCCTGCCTGGGGGTACCGTAGTTTATGTAGGCGCCTTCAACGTCGGTAAGGATGATAAAGCCATCGGCCTTCAGGGCCTTGGCAAGGCGCTGTCCCGCCAGGTCCTTATCGATGACTGCCTCAACCCCTGCCAGGAGGCCGTTGGCTTCGCGCCTTACAGGCGCACCTCCACCACCTGCGGCGATGACAATGACCCCGGCATTGACCAGGGTGCTGATGGCAGGGCTCTCAACAATGCCTACAGGATCGGGCGACGGAACCACCCGCCGCCAACCGCGGCCCGCATCCTCCCTCATCTGGTAACCCTTATCTCGCGCAAGGGCCCTGGCTTCTTCCTCACTGTAGAAGGGGCCCACCGGCTTTGTCGGGTTCTGGAAGGCCGGGTCATGGGGGTTGATAATGACCTGGCTTACCACGGTTGCGACGGCTCTATCGAGACCCCGCTGGTTCAGGGCGTTAATCAAGCTCTGTTGAAAGAGGTAACCCAACATCCCCTGGCTCTTGGCGCCACAGACGTCGAGAGGCATCGGTGGGACCTGATCCTTGCCGGCTTCATTCTGGAGCAGGATGGCGCCCACCTGGGGCCCGTTGCCGTGAGTGATGATTAGCCTGTGCCCGACGGCCGCCAAGCCGGCCAGGGCCTCGCTGGTAAGGGCCAGATTCTCCATCTGGTTCTCCAGGGTTCCCTCCTGGTATCGCTGCAGGATGGCGTTACCGCCGAGAGCTACAACTATGGTGTGTTTTCCGTCCATTGGTTTCCTCCCTGTTCATGGTCTCGGTTCAATACTGATTCCCTCTTTAAGTCTTCCCACCGAATGAAGAAAGCACAAGAAGCAAGCACAAACAAAAGGAATCGGCGACGGCTCCTATGCCCAGGTTACGCTTTAAGTCCCTATTTTGCTTTCGCTATAGGGCGATAAAGTCCTTGCAGGACCAGGGGGAAACAGGCGGGAAAGTGCGAGATTTCACAAGGCACCAGAGCTCAAGACTGATCCCCGGCAAGAAGACCAGCTGTCGCCAGGCGGCGGGCGATCTTGTCCCCTATGGACGGGAAGAATTCCAGATCGGTGCGGCTGATGCCGCCGATGTAGGCCAGTGAGATGAAGTAAAGGGTAGCCCCACCGCCAATTGACGCCAGGACCGCCAGGCCAAGGCTGCCAAGGGCGGTCAGAACCACCCAGCGGATGGTGATAACACCGGCTGCCATCAGAAGCGATGAAAGGACAGGCTTTAACAGCGCGCTGCGGGGATCTATCACCCCGCCCCGGAGGCGTCGGCCCACAACCCACAGGTTCAATGACGACGCCACCAAGAAGGCGACCAGGGAGCTGACTGCGGCGCCAACAATGTTCCATGAGGGAATAGCCACAAGCACCCAGAGGATGGCCACCTTGAAGGCGAGGCCGATTAAGAGATTAACAACAGGGATGTCGGGACGGCCCATCCCCTGGAGAATGCCAACGCTGATCTGCTGAACCGCCAGGAAGACGACGCCAAAGGACAACACCGCCAGGCTGGACCCAACCTCAGGGGAGTTCCACAGTACCGCCGGGATGTCACGGGCCAGTATCAGCAGCCCCACCGAGGCTGGCAACATGAGAAGGATCGCCATCCTAAAACCAGACCGGGCCCTGGTCCGGGCTTCGGCCGGGTCAATCTTACCAGCCAGCGCCTCAGAGATGGCAGGCATGAGGGTAAAGGCAATGGCCCCTGTAATGACGGTGGGCGCCCCCACCAACACCATGGTCTTGCCAGCAAACATGCCGTAGAGGCTTGTGACAATCTCCGTTCCATACCCCGCCGCGTGCAGGCGGGCGGGGATCAGGATTGAGTCGGCAAAGTTGAGAAGGGTCAGGGCCGTACCCGCGATTGAGATGGGAACCCCCAGCTTGACCAGGCGCGCCAGGATGGCGCCGGTGGTAGCTTTGTGCTCTGGTCTCTCAACCCTTCCTCCGGCATGGATCTCATCACGCTGCCGGTAGTAGGCGTAGGCCAGGTAGGCAAGGGCAAAGACCCCGCCCACAATCGTGGCGGCGCTAACCCCAACCGCTCCCCAGGTCTGCCCCCTGCCAACCAGCAGGTAAAGGAGGGCAAAGATCGCCACTGCCCTTGTGGGCTGCTCCAGCATCTGCGAAACCCCATAGGGGGTCATGCGCTGCAGGCCCTGGAACAGGCCCCGAAAGGCGGCAACAATTGAGAATATGAAGATGGCAGGGGCAATGGCAATAATGGTGTAGGCTGCCCGGGGGTCCTTGAGAATGTGGGTGGCGTAGTAGGGGGCTCCCGCCGCTGCCAGGACGGCCACGACCAGCCCAACTACCAATAAGACGACAAAGGTGATGCGGAATATCCGCAGGGCTCCGCCCCGGTCTCCCCAACCCTCGCGTTCCGCCACAAGCTTGGCCAGGGCGATGGGTATACCAATGCCGGGCAGGGCCAGGAGGGCGGTGTAGAGGTTGAAGGCCATTCGAAAGAGGCCAAGGCCCACATCGGCCAGGAAGATGGGTACAATTAGCCAGACCACCGCGCCGATGACCCGGTTCATCAGCCCAGCTACAGCCAGAATAAATGCGCCCTGGAGGAAGGAGGGCCTCGTCTCCGGTGGATCGGTAACCTCACTCCGGCTATTCACCCTGCTCCACCTCTTCAAGCCTCTTGGCCAGCAGGGCGGTGAAGCGCTGCACCCGGTTCTCCCAGGTGTGCTCCCTGGCTGCCGCCAGGCGCGCCTCCAACCTCTCGGGGGTATCCTTCAGGGCCTCTTCGATGGCGCTCAGAGACCCTTCGACCCCGGCGGCCACCGCCACCACGGCTCCCAACTCCTCCACCTGCGGCATGGGGCTGGACACTACGGGACAACCAGCAGCAAGGTACTCATAGACCTTCAGGGGGCTGACGGCCTTGGCCAGCTGGCTCTGGCGAAAGGGGTTAAGGCAGACGTCAAAAAACCGCAGGTACTGGGGGACAACATCCCAGGGCTTCATCCCCAGGAAGTGGATGTTGTCCAGGCCCTGGCAGCTCTGAACATCGGCATCGTGCTCAACAGGGCCAATCATCACAAAGGACCAGTCTGGACGCAGCCGGGCCAGCCGGCCTATGAGCTCCATATCAATCCATTCCTTAATCCGGCCAACGAAACCGATGCGGGGCCCAGGAATACCCTGAAGGTCTGCGGGCATCTCAATCCCCGGGTCCAGGGCCTTGCTGTAGTGGTCGTAGTTGGCGGCGTTTCGAATGAGATGGAGCTCCCTGGCGTGAGGCAGGCGCTCATCATACAGGTCCTTGGAGGTAGTGAAGCTGATGTCGGCTCGCTCCAGGAGACGCCGCTCCAGGTTCCAGACAACCTCCTTGTTGAAGCCCTGAAAGGCAGGGTGGTCGTCCACACAGTCATAGGCCACCAGCGTTTCGCCGAGTTTTCCAACTAGATCGATGCTGTTAGGAAAGTAGGTGAGCAAGATCGGCTTCTTAAAGCCCAGCTTTCGGGCCTGGCGCCTGGTGGCGGAGGCAATTATCGACTGATTCATGCCATTGATGCCCCCAACCTGGTTGGCGAAGGGCAACAGCACTGGCGGCGAGTAGAGCCAGATATTCTCATCGGTCTGACGAAGCCCCTTAAACCACATGGGCCACTTGTACCACAGGGTAGGGTCCTTTATCGGGGAGAGGAGGGTGATTGGGGTCTCGACGTAGAGAATCCGGTTACTCTTGGGAAAGCGCGAGAGAAGCTGCTGCTTCCGGGTCCACAATGGATCCCAGTCATAGCCGCTGAGGCAGATTATGTCACGCCCCTCAAGGCGATATCCGGCCCTAACCTCCGCCTCGCCGTGAGGCAGTTTCCCGGTTTCGGGCATGTTCCTATCGCTGTTCACTGACTATCACCTGCCTGAGGCCACATTATCCGAGGCAGGGAGAAGAGGGTACCCAGGAAGAACCAGAAGTAGACCCCCATAGCCGGGAAGTCCAGCAGGTTCTCGACAAAGGCGTGAAAGATTACGCCCATGAGGCCCGCCAGAAGCCCCAGGGCCAGAAGGCGATCACTGCTCCTTGCCACCCTGGAGATGTTGTACCGGACCCGCCTCAGGGCGGAGATGACAAGATAGCCAAAGGCAAAGAAGCCAAAGAGGCCCATCTGGGCCGCGATTTTCACAAAATAGTTATCGACACTGTAGGCTGCCTCCGAGAAGTACTTAATGGCGACACCCGACCCAAAGCGCCCCAGGCCCAGGCCCAGGATGGGGTCGGCCTCCCAGTACTCGAGCGCCGTATACCAACGGTCCAACCGCCCGGCCTGAAGACTTGAGTAGAGATAGTCGGGGCTGAACATATAGGCCAGACGATACTGAACCCCGGGCACAAGGACCATGGCCAAGAGGCTCACGACGACGATGGCGATAATCAAGCGTCTATCCACCCAGAGGGCAAGCAGGACCGCCGCCGCCAATAACGCCAGCCAGGCGCCCCTGGAGAATGAGACAATCATTGCGGCGCCGAAGACACCAGCGGATAACAGGAAGACCCACTTCCTGAGGCGGTTCTTCTCTGCCAACCAGTGTCCCCCGGCCACAAAGGCGGCAAACATCATCAGGGAACCGAAGACATTGGGGCTACCCATAATAGACCAGGCCCTGGTGCGGACGGCCACCTCTGCGTCGTCAAGCCACTTGCCAGGCATCTCCGCCCCGACAAGGTACTGATAGATGCCAACGGCTGCTACCAACAGCATCAGGGCCACGAAAATGCCGGTAAGGTTCCTAAACTGGCGGGCAGACCGGATAAATGTCGCTCCTACGAAAAACCAGAGGGTTGGCTGTAACAGGACCCTGAGCTCTTCAAAGGCCTGCTGCCGATGGGGAGCGGCGATGAAGTAGACCACCACCACGGCGTAGAAGAGCAGCAAGGGCAGGAGGAGTTGGGTTCCGGCGCCAACACCTGCGCTTGCCGTGGCAGCAGCATCGCCGATGTTCCCGCTAACTGAGGCGCCTTCTCCCTCTTGTTCTTGCGCCATGGCGGCACCCACCTGCAGGTTCTCAGCGGCAGCCCTGATGAGCCACAGTCCCAAAAAGGCCAGCAGGATCAGTTCATCCCAGGCCCCTGCCAGAAAGCCTATCCGATCGAAGCCGTAATCAGCCAGGGCATAGGCGGCAGCAAGCAGCAACAGCAGATAGGCCAGGGCGTCAACAACCGCCGGGACCCTAGCAAGGAACCAACTACCCCTGACCATAGCGCCGACGCGACCACCCAGGGCCTGAAGGGCGGCAATCACCCGATCCCTGGCAGCGGCAGAGCGGCCAACCAGATAGGAGGTAGCATGGTAGGAATCATATGGACCGGCAACAGCCAGATCCGGGGCGGAGAAGATCCAGCCCACAAGGAAGCTGTTGCGGAATGAATTGAGAACGAGGCTGTGGGCCAGCGCTTCTTTCAGGCGCTTCATCTACTGCCCAGCTCCCTCCGACTCTCCCTGTACCTGAAGGTCCACAATTGTGCCCTTCCATTCAAAGGTGCGGGTCTTGACATAGTAGTCCTCAAAGGCAGCGCGAATGGGCTGGCCACCCAAGCGGATCTCGGCCCCGAAGTTGGATGTCTTCCCTTCAATGGTCACAATCATGTCCTTACGGTAGGGATCCGTGGTAAGGACTCGCCGGCCATCATCGGTCTCAACAACGTAGAGGGAATCCCTTACCTCCACATCCTTTACGAAGACGGGAACGAATTGCCCCCTGGCCACAAGTTGGTCGCCAGGCTGAAGCTTGTCTACAGCATCGGGATGCACCAGAGTCAGCACAACGGTGACTGTAACGGTCTTCTCTTCGCCCATGGCGCCCGGCTTCTTGTTTAGGTAAAAAAAGCCGGCAAACAGCGCCAGGAAGACCAATATGAAGGCAAGATCAATAATGTTGATGAGGCCAAAGAGCCTCCCCTTCTGGTCCATCAAGTTGTTCTCCCTCCCCATACTTATACTTACTATAATCCTAACGACAGTGGTTGCCGCAAACAAATAAGAAAATGTGCCAAGAGCACCAACCTGAACACACTTCGACTGAATTCTGTGCGTTCCTGCTGGCACCATGGCACTATGGATTGGAACTATTCCCTGGCAAACCACTCTCTAGCTGTCTTGCTACGGATTATTGGCGCGGCCCTCCCTGTCCTCAAGGAGGTCCCTGCGTTTCTGAACGAAATCATCGCGCTCCACTTCTCCCCGAGCGTAGCGCTCCTCAAGGATCGTCAGGGCCGAAGATCGCTCCCCAAGATCCCTGGCGGAGTTACCTCCGCCGGCTCTGACCCGGTTACGGCTGTTGTCCACTATGAGGCGAACCAGCATGTACCCGGCGAGAATTAGGACACCCCAGAATAGAACCATTAGTATTAGTCCCCCGAAGAAGGAGACAGGTACGGAAAAGGGCAGGTGCATCCGGATATCACTCCTGTCTAATTGTCTCTTGGTCTCTTAATCGCGATTCTCAGCATATGTAACTGACTATACCCTTGGGAAAGACCCTCTCAATTTTGGCCTGAAGGAACTCCTCGACCTCCCGCCGGGCCTCACCGGTGTAGCAGTACTTGCCTCGCCCCTTGGGCCGCATCAGGTCGGCATTATAGATATCAAGAGCCTTGGGTAGCGCCGCCTCATTTATACGCTGGTTGGCGAGGCCATAGGTCATAAAGATGATCTCGATGAAGACCTGTTCCTTAACACCAGAATCCAGCCCCTCTGAAAGGTCAGCAAACATCATCTCATACTGTTGGCGCCAGTCTGGCAGGACCATCACAGGGGCAATGTTAATCCCAACGCGGTATCCGGCATGAAACAGCTTATTGGCTGCTGCGATACGGTGCTCAAGGGCGGAAGTCCCCAGCTCAACGCGGGCTATGTAGTCAGCGGGGTTGACGCTAATGCGGATCTGAGTCTTGTTGTTATGGTCGAGCTCTAAGAGGGGGTCCACCTGAGAAAACTTTGTTGCCAGGGTGGCTCGGGCCTTCGGGATCTCTGCAAAGCGTCTCACAGCCCACTGCAGATTGCCTGTGATGGTGTCTTCAAGCACCATGTCGCTGTTCGAGCCAATCTCAAAGAGGGCCTCGCCCTCGAGTTTGGCTGCTTTTCGCTCAACAGCTCCCATTATTTCCTCCCGGTTGACAAAAACCCGCAGGTAGGAGTTGGTAAAGAAGGTGCAGAGCAGATAGCAGTAGAGGCAGAAGGCCGAACACCCCGACGAGGTGAAGGGCACTATGAAATCGGCTGACCGCTCGTTAGGCACAAGACGGAGCGACTTGCGAATCCCCAGCACCAGAAGGCGCTTAAGCCTTGTGTACTCCTTATCAGGAAGCCCCCGCAGTTCCGGGATTTTGTGATGAGCGTCCACCCAAATGATGTCCTTGCCCTCCTGCTCGTAGCGGGTAAGAAGCTGTCTGCCCAGCTCGTATCCTTCTACCCCCTTTTCAGCATAGACGGCTGTGGGATCAAAAACCGGCATCTGCAGTGGCACCCCCTTTGATAGGCAGCGTGGAACCATTTGTCCCTTAGCTTACCCCATCCTGGGCGGCGGGTTAACATTCAGGAGACAGGAAAAGACTCTGCCTCTGCAGAACATACACTGCAAGAAAACAGCAGACCATCAGAGGGACGGTATGAGTCAGTACTGGAGAATCGTAAGCCATTAGGAGTGATGATCTGTGCTACCTCTACTATTTGGCGTGTTCAATCTCTTCGGGGCATCAGTGCTGCAGGCAATCATAAACAAGGGCCCGACGGAACCGCTGCCCTTTTTTACCATCGCCATCTTCACTATTATTTACTGGTTCGCTGTCGGGGTTTACCTGGCCGAGAATGAGAAGGGCTTTAGAGACATATTGAAGAGAGCGGCCGCCATCCACTGGGTAAGCATTTCTTTCTTCCTCATCTTTGTTGTGGTGAGCTTGGTGCTCTCCTACACGACCTTTGTGGGCGCCCTGGTTCTGGTCCCCCTTGGGTATGTACAGCTATATATCCTACCTGTGGTGGGGTTCGTCAACGCGCTTGGCTCAGTGATTCCACAACTGCTGATCCCCGTTGTCCTGGTTACTTCCAGCTATATTACGATTTTCTTGGCCACTTCAGCCGGGGTGGCCCTGTCAGAGATCATTCCCTTACCCAAGAAGAGGTAAGAACCGCCTGTTGTCTCTGGCCTATCCTCACCTGCGGGATTGAATGTGAGCCCTGGGAATACTTACTATGTCCTGAACTCGGCCCCTAGTAGGTAGTGGTATGTCAGATGACTCAAGGCTTCTGAAGGCCCTATTGGCGGGCCCCGATAGTTCAGGTACTTTCAGAGAATTCTCTTTTGAGATAGAAGAGGGCGTAAGGTCCCTGGGTAAGACCGCCGTCCGCAATGTCTCTAAAGACGATATGCTGACCTACGATGAGGAGGTCGCCCAGATCACCGGCATCGATCTGGCCTTCCACCGCCCTATACTGGGCTGATACCAGCTGCTGCCCCTGCGGATATAAATCCTCGAATACCCGCGTCTTTCATGCGCTGGATCGCCTCGCGGATGCGCTCTTCCTCGACGGTAAGGGCGACGCGAACGTAGTTCATTCCGTTACTTCCCCAGGTAGCACCGGGCGCCACAACTACCGCAAGCTCCTCCAGGAGCAGCTGAGCAAAGCTGCCACCGTCGTGCCCCTCAGGCACCGGCAGCCAGATGTAAAAGGAGCCCTTGGTAACCGGCAGCTCCCAACCCAGGCTGCTAAAGCCCGCCAGGGCGGCGTCGCGGCGTCTCTCATAGACCGAGTTGGAGCGGGAAAACACCGTCTCCGGGCTACTCTTCAGGGCATGGACCGCCGCCAGTTGAACAGGGGTAAAGACCCCAGTGTCAACATTGGTCTTGATCCGCCGGAGGGCGTCGATAATCTTCCTGTTGCCCACAGCAGCGCCAATGCGCCACCCTGTCATGTTGAAGGGCTTTGAGAGTGAGTAGGTCTCAACGGCAATCTCCATGGCTCCGTCAAACTCCAGCACCGACGGGGCCACATAGCCGTCAAAGGTCGTTTCAGCGTAGGCGTTGTCATAACAGAGGATGATATCACGCTGGCGGCAGAAATCAACGACCTCCTGGATGTAAGCGGCCTCCACCACAGCCCCAGTGGGGTTGTTGGGGTAGTTAATAATCATCAATCTGGCGGCCTCGGCCACCTTGGCAGGGATCTGGTCCAGATCAGGCTTGAACCCGTTAGCCTCCGTCAGGGGCATGAAGTGGGGTGCACCGCCTGCCAGGCGGACCTGGGTGGCGTAGACTGGATAGCCGGGGTCTGGCACCAGGGCAACGTCGCCCTTATCGATGACCGCCCAGATCAAATGGGCGAGCCCTTCCTTGGCGCCGTTTAGGGCCGTGACCTCACTGGCCCAATCCAGTTCAACGTTGAAGCGGCGCCGGTAGTATTCTGCTACCGCCTGCCTGAACTCCGGGCAGCCGTTATAGTCAGGATAGTTCTGGTACTCAGGTCTCAGCGCGGCCTCCCGGAGAACCTCTACGATATGGTCTGGTGTTGGCAGTTCTGGGACCGGGTCACCAATGGAGAGATCAATTACGTCAATGCCCTCTGCAATCATCCTTGCCTTCTTCTGGTTCAACTCCGCAAAGAGATAGGGTGGGATGTCTGCTAACCGCCTGGCAAATTCCATGTCCCTGGCCTCCACTTCTCAAGGTAAAATACAGTCTGCGAAGGGGCCATCGGCTCATCATGACGATCCCTTCAGCAGAGTATTCTTGAGGACAGGCGCCAGTTCCTGTTAGGGCCCTTCCTGTCTTCTGATGTCTGGGTGTAGCTCCGTTGTGGCTACAGTGTCTAATGCAACACTCTGGATTATAAGGGGGTAGCTGGGGCGGGTTCTGAGAGTCAAATCACAGTCTAGTTGGACGACCCACCAGAGGCACTGCTACCGCGTCGATTGAGGAGCCGATAGTAGTAGTAGGTCATGCAGGCGACAAACCCGGCTAATAGTGGATGAACCGTTGGGTCATAGGTGATTCTTACGTCGTGCCCGATAACTTCGCCGCCCAAACGGCCCAGCAACTCGTTGTCTCTGAAATGCAGGTTGATGTCAAACCCAAATGTGGTGCCGCCCATTCTACCAGAGATAGCTCCGCTGCTGTCATGGGAAGCGTCGTTAGTGACCTTCAATAGCAGGTCTTTCCCAAGCACTTCACCGCCAACCCTTCCGCTCAGTTGACTGCCGGAAACAGTGAGACCGATGTCCTTGCCATCAATGCTACCACCTGCCCTTCCGGTAAGCTGGGTGGAGGTTACCCGTATATCGAGGTCAGCGCCCCGGAAGGTGCCGCCCATGCGACCGTAAAGACGTTGGTCAGCGATGTCGCAAACGACGCTGAAGCCACCCAAGATTCCGCCAACCCTACCCCTAATCGTCCCATGTGATTGTGTTATGTGCACCGTCATGATCTCCTCCAGTATTTACTATAATTGCAGCTAACCAATGAGATCCTTGACCTGGCCTTCCTTTACCGGAGTATGACTTACGTGATCGCCGTCTAAGAGATACCGCTTAAGCATCAAGCCGCCTATCACCAGGAGGAGAACCCCTAGCAGATCAAGCCAGAGAGGGATCGTGTTCCATGTCCAGCGACCATCAGTGACGGACACAACCCCCGACATCCCCAGGGCGCCTGCAAGGAAGTTGTAGGATGCGTGCAGCAGGGCCACAAGGTACAGGGAACCTGTCCGCAGCAACAGATATCCGAGGCCAAGGCCAACTACAAGAGCCATCACCAGTTGGCTGGGAAAGGGGTGGCCGATGGCAAAGACCAGGCTGCTGGCCCACAACGCTTTGCGTGACCCCATAGTTGCTGACCATCCTGTCAGGAGTACTCCCCGATAGAGGGCCTCCTCGTAGAGGCCAGCAGCGGTCACTGTAGAAAGCATCATGGGCCCGGTAAAGCCGTAGAAGAGATCTTCAAATATGCTCTGAAAGTATTGGTATACTGGCTCAAGTTGGGGAAGAGAGCCCACAAGCTCGTGCACTTCATTGAAGAAGACATTGGCGCCCATGAAGGTGAGTAGAGCCCCGACGATAACCTGCCACCGGGGCCAGCGCAGCAGTGGTTCAGCTCTTGAAAACGACTCCCGGTTAACAAGCCAGACAGCGGTCACAAGGGCCGCCGGAGCAAGCAGGACCTGGGCTGCCCACTGAGCCGCCGCCGGCGAGAGGAACAGTGCCAGGACGCCTTCGGCCAGAAGCTCCAGTGCCCCCATGGTTACTACTATACCTATTCCCCGCCAGAAAGTGAGGACCCCTGTGGAACGCTCCTGCATGAAGTAACCCCTCCCACCAAGATGTGATTCCAGTACCTATTATACATGACATTGTTTGCCATGGTAACCTGTATCGAAAAAGGTAAGCACCTTGATGAGGGCGAAGTTGACTGCGGAACACTACGAACATCTGTTATAGGAGGATTATATCGATGGACTGTATCGTTGTACCGATGACAAGGCCCTGGGCCGAGACAACCGCCACCTGGCAGTATCCTGCCCCCTACTTCATCTACAGCATGACCCCAAATGCCGAGACCATCAACGAGCTACTGGGTGGCAGTTACTGGGCGGTTGTGGATGAGGCCACCGGTGAACTTGTGGGCCACTGCTGCGTTGGCGTCGCTGCCCAGGTTCCAGGCGGCGCCACCGTTGCGGCCTATGAGGATGGCCACGCCCTTGACATTGGCCTGGGCATGAGGCCCGATCTCACCGGTAGGGGTCTTGGCCTCGGTTTTCTCAGGACAGTAGTGGGCTTCGTTGCAGGTGAGTTCGCCCCACGGCGGCTCCGCCTGTCTGTGGCCACCTTCAATCAGCGGGCCATCACCCTCTATGAACGCCTCGGCTTTGTGGTTGAGAAGGTATTCCTGAGCCCTGTAGCAAACACAGATATGGAGTTCCAGTCCATGGTCCTGGACCTTGAGGCCTGAACTGGATACGGCTAACTGGGGTGGGATTCGCTAATCATAGGAATGAGAGGGTGTAGACTGTGTCACAACAGATGAAGCTCTGTGTTATTGGTCTTGGTTATATTGGCCTGCCAACGGCGTCCCTCTTTGCCACTAACGGCTTTGAGGTGGTGGGCCTTGAGGTTAAGGAAGAGGTGGTGGCCGCCATAAACAGCGGCACCGCCCATATCAAGGAACCGGGCCTAAGTACCCTGGTCAAGGCGGCTATAAACTCTGGCAACCTCCGGGCTGTCCTCAGTCCTGAGCCCGCCGACGTGTTTATTATTGCTGTGCCCACTCCCCTCAAGGGTAACCTGCCCGACCTCACCTTTGTGGAGCAGGGCGCCATCTCGGCTGGACAGGTTCTGGAACGGGGGAACCTGGTGATTCTGGAGTCTACCAGCCCCCCCCGGACCACTGAAGACATCGTCCGTCCAATCCTGGAACGGGAATCAGGCCTGACAACGGGCAAGGACTTCTCCCTCGCCTACTGCCCCGAGCGGGTATTGCCCGGCAGCATCCTGACGGAGCTGGTTCGCAACGACCGCATCATCGGCGGTATCGACGAGGCATCGGCCCAGCAGGCCTGGAGGCTCTACTCGCAGGTGGTGGAGGGCGAGATATTCCTGACGGACGCCGCCACCGCTGAAGCGGCCAAGGTTATGGAAAACACCTACCGTGACGTGAACATTGCCCTTGCCAATGAGTTGGCCAAGATCTGCCACGAGATCGGGGTCAATGCCTGGGATGTCATTGAGTTGGCCAACAAGCACCCCCGGGTCAACCTTCACCTGCCCGGACCAGGGGTTGGAGGCCACTGCCTGCCTGTTGATCCGTGGTTCATTGTTGCAGGAAACCCAGAACTCGCCCCAATGATCAGAACGGCGCGGCAGGTAAATGACAGTATGGGATTAGAAGTGGTCAAGCTGGTCACGCGGACGGCGGCTGCCTCAAGCGACAGCGACCAGAAGCGGACCAAGAAGGTAGCAGTCTTCGGGGTCGCCTACAAACCCAATGTTGACGACTACCGCGAATCACCCGCCATCCCCATCATCAGGTCCTTGATGGATAGCGGCTTTGATGTTGGCATCTTTGATCCTTACATCCGCGAGTTTCCCTACGAGATCTCGAGTCTACCTGAAGCCATCAGGAACGCCGATGCCCTGCTGATTCTGGCTAACCACGATGACTTCAAGTTCCTTGACCCAAAGGCCCTGGGGGAGTTGATGCGGCGCAGGACAGTTGTTGATACCCGCAACTGCATCGACAGGGAGCAGTGGCAGGAGGCGGGATTTGAGATCCTCGTCCTGGGCGATGGAACTACCCTCTAGAACCCCCCCCGCTTGTTGACAGATTAACCAGTATCGTGTACTGTTAACACAGGGTATATTTAGATGCTTCTCTAATAATCTAAGTAAGTGCTGTTTGATTACGCTTGAGGCATATCTGACCACGACGAGATAAAGGCGGTGGAGCAACTTGCCCGACCTCGATGATGTCCTGAAGGCCCTTTCCGATAATACGCGGCGCGAGATCCTTGTGGTTCTGAGATCTGGTGACTTGAGCGCCGGTGACATCGCCGATAGGTTCGACATCACCAAGGCGTCGATATCCCACCACCTCAGCGTACTCAAAAACGCAGACCTGATTGACAGCCGCCGGGATGGACAACACATCATCTACAGCCTTAATATGACGGTTTTTCAGGAGTTTCTCAGCGCTTTTGTCGGCAAGTTCAAGCTCAGGGGAGGCGATGGCAATGCGTAGATATCTCATACTGGTGATGATTGTGGCAGCAGTGGGAATAGCGGTATTCAGCTTCCCCCAACTGCCGGACAGAATACCGGTCCATTGGAACTTCCACGGAGAGGTGGATGGATACGGGTCAAAGTCCTTTGGGGCCTTCTGGGGGCCCGGCCTGGCCATCCTGATTTACCTGGGATTCGCCTTCCTGCCCAAGATCGACCCCCTGGGTGAAAACTACCGGCGTTTCCGGGACACCTACATCTTTCTGAGGGACGTCCTGATCGCCTTCTTCCTGGCCCTGTGGGTTGTGCCTGTGATTGCAGGGTTGGGCTACCCTATCAACATGAATACCGCCCTGCCGGTTATCATGTCGCTTCTGATGATTGTCCTTGGCAACTACCTGGGCAAGGTGAAACGCAACTGGTTCCTGGGTATTCGTACTCCCTGGACCCTGAACTCGGAAGAGGTCTGGAACAAGACCCACCGCCTGGGCGGTAGGGCCTTCTTGACCGCCGGCCTGATCAGCCTGGGGGCTAGTTTCACTCCCTATGGGTTCCAGGTCATGATTGGTCTTGTCTTGGCGGTAACGGTTCTCACGGTGGTCTACTCTGCCATCATTGGAAGGCCTAGCGCTTCACAGTAGATCCCAGAAAGCGTAAATCCCGAAAAACCCTGTTCCTGGAGGCCCCCCTCGGGGCCTCCTTATCCTTGGACTATAATCTCTCTCAACCTCACGGCCAGGGCCTCGCTCTCGTCATCCCCGGTGACAATCTCGATATCATCGGGACCGGTGGCACCCAGTCCCAGCTCCACGGCGCGGGCAATCTGCTCCTGCTCAAAGATGCCTCGGTCCTGGATTTCGGGCTTGGTGCCAGCGTGTTTCAAGACGGCCAGCCCGACGGCATCGACGGCAATCCGGTCTGTACCGGCAATAAAGACACCAGTGTCAACCCGGGTCCCGGTGGCTGGCCCTCCGTCGACAAATGCGACAACACCGTCAAGAATGATCAGGTCCGGCTGGAACTGGGTGTTGATCTCAGCAATCATCCGACGCATGTGTTCTGAGCCATGCAGCTGCTTCATGTAATCTGTCCCCTTCTTGGGGACAACGCCGACGGCCAACTTCAGACTGAGAGTGAAGACGCCTCCATACTGGTGGGTCTTGAGACAGGGGGTCCAGACCAGAAAGTCGGCATCGGTTACCGGCCGAGCTACCTTGAAACCTTCTGGCCAGTGGTTTCCCTCTGGCCCAATGGCCTTCCATCCCTCTTCAGGCAGGTCATCGAAGTTGATGAGCTCAGCCCCATGCCTTGCTGCCAGTTCTGGGATGCCCTTCTCCGCCAACACATCCTCGGTGGGTGGGGGTCCGCTACGGTCGCCCAAGCCCAGGGCGGCAGGTCGGCGCTCTTTCAGTTGATTTAGTATCTCTTCAAGGGTGTCATTGTGGGTAGAGCCCGGGGCTTCATCGACGGTGTTGAAGTTGGGCTTCACAAAGACCCTCTTACCCTCAATTCCCTGGGGCTCGGCCAGCTCAAAGCACCTCTTTACGCCGGCCCGCCTGTCCATTGTCTTTACCAGGTAAAGTCTACTCTTCAGGGTTATAACCTCCTCTTCATTCAGAAACCAGTTCCACCTTGGCCCCTCTGAAAACCACATCAAGGTGCATGGGAACCTTGTTGCTGCCCCCGTAGAACAAATCCCCACCAATGCCGATGTGGGCGGTCCCCCGCAGGCACTCATCGGCGCTGATGAAACCGGTGGGGTCGCCGTCACTGAGCCCTACCCCCAGCTCAACAACGAGCCGGTAGTCCTGGTCATAGCGGTCAAAGCAGGCCTGTAGGCGCCGGGCCATCTCTCCGCCGCTAACACTTGTCACATAGCCATCCCTGACCTCAAGGGTCACCGGCTCGTCCACCAGCCCCAGGGGGTCAACCATCTCGCCCTTGACCACAAACTCACCTACTGTCACATCAACGACAACTGTCCCTGAAGCTGAGCCCTCAACTATGCCGGTATAGGCCTCAGAAGGGGGCAGGTAGGCATGGCGCTGTTCACCCTCAACCATGAAGGGGAGCACCTTGAACTGACGGGGCCTGAAAGTGATATCTGTTCCCCCTGGCGCTGTCACCCTTACGAGCCTGGCCTCACCGGTCTCCGCCGGTAGGTCATTGAGGGCAAGAAGCCCCCTGACCATCTGCTCAACCTCGCCAGGGTCGGTGCCCAGGGCGGTCCCAATGGTTTGGCCTGGCCATCTGGGCCTGATCACACCGGAGCGGCCCGAGAAACCTTCTGGCCCTTTGAAGGTGGGGAACAGCCTCCAGTAGGGAAGGGTCTTCCCGATCTCCTCGGAAAACACCGCCAGGATTATGTCATCCTCCCCAAGCTCCCGCAACAAGCCCTCCAGGGGCTTGATGTCCCGTTCCTCGTAGGGGTTAGTGGAGAACAGGAAGAGAGACGCCCTGCACCCCATCTCCCCGGCGGCCTGGCAGAAACCCTCTGCCAACCAGAGACGAGTCGGGTCAGTGAAGCACCAGAGCCGGTCCCCGGGTTTCGCCTTCAGATAGTTCTCAAAGGCGTTAGCACAGTCCCTCTTGGTCTGTTCGTTGTCCAAAATGGCGGCCATAGGTAGGTTCCTCCTGACTTTCTACTGTCTTACCACTATACCATATCTCAAGCCTGGTCCGGCCAGAGGGTCTCGCCGTCATGAGCCAGGCCTATTCCGGTGGCCGATAGCCTCAGGGCGGCAGCGCCCGCTCCCCCAATAACCAGCGCGGCATTGCCCAGGGCCTTGGTATCCAGGAGGGTGTAACCAACATGACCATTGATCTCAGGATTTAGCCCCAGGGTTAGGCCCATCACCGTGACTCCGCCCTTGCCCAGCTTAACCAGGTCATCGAGGATGGCTTGGGCCTCCTTATCATCGGTTGCCAGGCTACCCCTGTCCACCGTCAGCTTTACGTTGCCCGCAGAGCGCCCCAGGTGGCTAAGGGTGGGAACGACAAAGGTGCCATTTACAGATGCCGGTACAACGGAGACGGCCAGTTCGCCGCCGGGGAGCTCCAGGTCAATCTGGTGCAGAAGCCAGTGGATTAATTGGTCGTCTGAAGGTGGAAACCTGCCGTCGTTTGTCAGCAACGGAAAGGGCGGACCCCGGTCAATCTCAAAGCGCAGGTCGGTCCCGGCGGGACAGGTTAGTGAAAGGGTGCTGCCCTGTCCCTCAAGGGCCTGCTCCAGACGGCCCTGGAGCCTATCGGCCATCGACCTGAGCTCCTGGGGCGACACCATGACACCGCGCCAGAAACTGTCGTGAAGGGCCACATACTCCTCCCACTGGGCCCTAGCCCGCTCCTGGCTGGGATAGCCTATAACCGCGATGCGTAGACCGGCGGCCTGGGCCTCCCTTAAAGCCCTGTCCTCTGCCTCTTCCCATAGCTTAAGGCGGTTGATTGAGAGGCCGTCCAGGTCTATCGTGTCATGAGACCCGGGCAGTGACAGCAGAACATCGGCCTGCCGCAGCAGCTCTGCATAGGCAGGGTGCCCTTCCTCAAGGCGCTCCTCGGGGAGGTCAAAGAGCAGCCTCCTGAGATGCCCCGGACTTGAGGGGAGCACCAGGGCATCACCACCAGCAAGGCGAGCGGTGAAGGCGAGGTGTTCCATGAATTCGAGCTGACTGACCCCACCATCAACAACCAGAAGGTTGCCGGGGCCGATCCCCAGGCCCTCAATGATGTGCTTGGCGACGCGCTGGTGGTCCACCGCCAGTTCCTGTTGCCGGCGCCAGTGGAGCATGTTACCCACTGCCGCGTCCTTCACCGTCTCTATCGCCTTGGGGTTAGCCCCTACCCCCCTCCCGACGAGGAAGGTCTTGGCCACGGCCCGGTAGTACTTCTCAACGACCCCACCCTTGGGGACCTCCTCAACCAGCTCCACCAGGCCGTTTTTCTCCAGTTCCTTTACGTGATAGTAGAGCTTGGCGTGCTGCTCGCCGAAGCCCTCGGCCAACTGCTTGACGGTGGCAGGCCTCTCCACCAGCTGCTCAAGGATCTCCATCCGCCGCTGGCTGGCCAGGGCCTTGATGGTGTCGGCCTCCTCAATTACAATCCAGTCCTTCACAGAGCCACCTCTCTATCACCCTCTGCTGTGTCGGCTTGATGGCCTTCTCGCCTTTCCTTACTGTGCCGCCAATCGTTAAGCATCTGGTACTGGGGCCTCAGGAATGCTACCGCCGCCGCTATGGAGATGAAGACTCCGCTCACCCCAATCACGTTGTGGGATCCTATGGCCAGGGCCAGCGGCCCGGCGGTACCGGCGCCGACGATGGCCGCTACCCTCATCAGGGAGCCGTAAACCGTAGTTACTCGTCCGCGCTTGTCCTCGGGGGCCGCTTCCACCAACACAGCATTGATCGGGACCTCCGATAGCCCGTCACAGAGGCCCAGGGTAAAGAGCCAGACAGTGAACCAGAGGTAGTTGGGCTGGGCAAAGCAGGTCACTGAGACCAGGCCGATGAGGAATATGGCCCCCACAATCAGTCTTCCCCTGGGGATACCTTTACCAAAGTACCCCACCAGACCTGCCGAGATCAGCAGGCCGGCTGCCAGAGCCCCTTCGGCGATGCCCAGTTCTGTGGGTGAGACCGCCAACTGATTTCGAAGGTAGTCAACTAAGAGAACCCCCAGCCCTCCCGCAAAGACCAGGACCACTGCAAACAGAGTCAGCAGGTAGCGCAGGATCTCACTATCGACGATCACCTGAAGGCCTTCGCGAAATTCACGTCTAAACCATCCCGGGGCCTTGTCAATGGCCTGGGCCACCGTTGGTAGTGCTGCCAGCAGCACCAACAGGGCGGAGAAGAGAAAGGTCGCCGAGTTGACGGCAAAGGCAATGCCGGGGCCGAGCAGGGCCACCAGGGCGCCCCCGATGGGAGGGCCCAGCAGACTCATGGCCTGAACGGTAGTGCGCTCAAGCCCCACGGCTGTGATGTACTCCTCTTCGCCGACGATCTTGGGTACCACAGCCACCCGGGCGGGGGAGAAAAAGACCGAGGCAGCGGTGGAACAGAAGGCCACCGCTATCAGCATCGGCGGTGTCGGCAAAAGGGCCGCCCCCATGAAAAACCCGGCCCTGAGGAGATCTGCCAGAACCATTACCCTCTTCTTGTGCCAGCGATCAACCAGGACACCAGCAGCCGGGCCCAGAACAATGGCTGGGATGGCCTGAGCCACCACAACCGCCGTCAGCAGCATGGGCGAGTCGGTGGCCATGGTCACCGCCACCAGAAGCCCGATCCTTGCTAGGGCGTCCCCCAGGCTGGATGCGCCCTGGGCCAGCCACAGTTTCACGTAGGTTCCGTTGCCCAAGACCGTTTCAAACCCGGTGGCCCTTTCCTGTCTTGCCATAAGACATCAACCCCTCCATGCCAAAATGTTTCCTCATGCCCAATTTATTTTAGGCATAGGAGGGGTAACAGTCAAGTGTCTGGCAAGATTCTTTGGTGACAGATCTCTCTTATTTTACATTGCCGGCCATGTGAAAAACCTACCGCCGGCCACAGTTGGATGGCCCATTGTTCCGGAAGCGCTACATCAGTGGATTCTAGATCGGGTATACCTATTTCCCTTTAGATAGACGGATTTCTCACACTGACTCCTGGCGTGTGCTTAGAGGGGTGGCACTAGGAGCAGAACCGCTAGTGCTAAGAAATACACTATTAGGGCAATGCCTACTACAATCAGGATCTTAGAGAACAGCAAAAAAGGGTTACTCACGTGACTACTCACCTTCCACGCTATCTTGCTGGCCACATAGGGTCGATACGTTGTCAAAGGGATGTCTAGATCTAGCCGCCGTCCCCTTCCTCGATTCTGGAGGTGTAAAAACGGCGCAAATACAGCTACGTTGCTTTGGTTTCTGTGGTCATGCCTAAGACGATGGCTTAGAGACGAGCCACGAACCATGTAAGGGCTATAAAGCCTAAGAGAAAAGCTCCCTTAGCTTGAGCGCCGTTTGGCGGATCAATTACTGGGCTAGCTGAACTCGCCTGAGCGGCATATAGTACTAAGGCACCAGCCATCATGCCACTAACTGCTGCTTGCCAATCCCTTTTCGCAAATCCTAAAAGCATTGCTCCCACGACAAATAGTATAATGATCCTTTCTTCCAAGATCTATCACCCCAGTCCGCAGTGCCTTCACAGTTACAGTCCTAATGCGCGCACCAAGTGCAGGTCTCTTGCTAATCATACCTTCCTATGGCAACTGACTGCAAGAACAACCCTGTTTGAGGGCAGCCCACAATATGGTCAAACAGCGTTTTAGAAAAAGGGCGGGAGATATCGTGGTCTCCCGCCCAGGACTTTGCGTTTGGGAACTACCTGTTAGTATAAATGGGACCTCAATACGCATAGCTCGTGAACGCAGTTGTCCCATCGCTGTATTTGTAGTCGTAACGCGCTTGGAGGTAATAACTTGAAACGCCATTTTGAATAGTCTCAGAGGGGTTTTCCCAGGAGGGGGAGCTTCCGCTGGGTGGAACGTTAGTTGTCGTGCCATTAATCCATGTGCTATTACGAACCCACTGCGTGCAATACGGAAGGCCTTCAGGTACAAGAGGGGTTACCCTCCCCCGCAGGCTGGCCCGGGCTTTGTGTTTGGCCTTGGCCAGCCGCATGCCAGCCTGGTGCCTGTGACGTTGGTACCAGTCCCGCGCAAATGCTGCCGGCTCACAGCGCCTGGCTGTCTTGAGCCTGGGAGGCCTACTGGTCAAGGCCTTCAGTTCATGAGTAGCTGCCTCGTAGGAGGTCAGGGCAATGCGGGGCAGGCCTGCTTGGGGTGCGGGCTGCCCAGCGCCGGCATCAGCTGGTTGTGCTTGTAGATGGAAAGATCCAGGCTTCGGTGAGGCGTGCGCTCGTTGAGCTCTGCTGCCATAGATTTGTAGGTGAGGTGGAGAATTTTTATCGACCATCTTGAGCACGTCCTTTCCTCCTGTTCCTGGATGCTTTCTGTCGCAAACCAGTATACAGGATTGGGCTCTCAGGGTGGTCAACTTTTATGTTAGCGAACACAGCTCGGAAGCTCCCTCGCAACTACAGGGACTTCACGGTCTACGGAAGATTGTATAGCAGCCTCCGAGACAGCAAGTGCCTTAGGCACTTCAAGGGCCAGTACCTCCGACCTCCATCTCATAGAAGCCATCTTCTGTTAGGAAGAAGTAGACATATCGTCCTTTATCGATAATCCAGTTGTCTTCAGCTCTAATGCCATTACCAGCTAGAAAAGATCGTTGCAGCAATGGCTCACTAACCATTACCTGCACTGAGTAGTAAACAAAACCTTCGAAACCCTCTTCTGAGACAGGGCCAGGCCTGAACTCATCGATCCTGAAATCTTTCACCATCTCAAACGGACTACTTCTGTATGCTTCGGTAAATCTGGCTAGATATCTCTCAAACAAGCTTCTTGCGATCTGGTCCTGAGTCATACTAGGCTCCGCCCTAATCCGTAACTCTGGATATTGAGCGTTAGCTTTATCGCGGTCATAGAAGAAACCCGCAAGCTCTCTGAGGGCGTTTTCATATGCCTCTATCTCCTCCGAATTCTTCTCTCGCAACCACTCAACCTCGGCCGCTAGCTTTGAGTTCTCCGCTTGCAGATCAGTCACCTCTGCAACTAGCCTGGCCTTTTCCAAATCTAGTTCCCTAACTCTCTCTGTGAGATCCGCGTTTTCCTGCCGTATAGCTGGGGACTCACAGCCCATGGCGGTAGCCAATATCAAACCCAGTGACAGAGCGACCAGAAGGGGCAGACATGCCTTGCCCCGGTTCCTTGACAGGCACATTTCCACCAGTCCCCTTTCTTTTCAGAGCGGTTTTCGGACTCGCTAGACTTGGCCATGCTCTCTTTCTACGTCTCTGGTCGGGGAATTCTTCGCCCCTCCAAAGGTGTTCGAGAGCTCAGAGATGGCTATATTATACAATGGTTTCGCTGAGACTACCAATACACCCCTAGATCAATAGGGAAGGGGGCCGGGTTTTACCAAACCACGGCCCCCACCCCAGAACATTTTCCTTGAGGTAAAACGAATTAAGGCTCCCGGAAAGCTATGACCCACATGAACGTCCAATGACTGGGCTTGGTTTTCCAGAAGTTCAGTACTGAGTAATCAAGTTTGTTCTCGGTATGCGCAGTAATATGGATCTCATCCCAATCAGTCTGCCCGTTGTGGTTCGCATCATCGGCGGTGGTTATGAACATGACATGCCCGTCAATGTGGACAAAATCGCCAGCATATGTCTGCTCCATGGGTCCTGCGGTACCCTGTACTCCTACGAGGCCATTGTCATAGTTGCTCTGAACATAGCTTCTCAACGCGGTTGCACCTACCCAAGCGTCGGCCGCCCATCCTGTTTCTACCCCATACCAATTTGTGGCACCGGGCACATTGTAGACCATCGGCAGTTGGGTCTTATCAACTACCGATCCACCGAAGCCTTTCCATATGCACTGGCTAACGAAGTTGGCGCAATCATTTCCTCCACCGTTTGAGTAGGTATTGTCAGTTGCTAATTCTTGGAAGTCGTCGTTATAAGAATCTGGCCTGTATGGGTCAGCAGGATAGTTTTCACTCCAGCTTAATGCATAAGAAACAGCTGCTGACCGGCTATAGGATCTAGTCGCCAGCGTTTGAAAGCTGCCTTCTGCAAACCCATCATGAAGCGCTCGCACTTGAGGGTCAACACTGATATTATTCAAAGCCTGCATTTGCTCAGGCAGGCTTCGGATTAACTCCTCCCAGTCGGCATTAGCGTCGTCAATATCCTTGCCTATAGCTTCGTACTCATCGCTGTTGATTTTCCATCCAGAGTGCCCTAGCAGAAGATGCAGTTCATGTTCTTCATACCCCAGATACTGAGTATTCTTGACTCGGTCGTCCCAGTAGGTGGCTAGTGGCTGTATAACCACCGTAGCCTCACCATTGGCAATCTGAACCGTCTTATAATTGGGTTCGTAGGTGTAAGACGAAAGCCACGCATCGCAATATCGACGAACAGCTAAATGAAGCCGTAGTGACCCCGCTTCGTAGCGGTAGGTCTCTAGAGCAACCGTTGAATTCCCGAAGAGATCTCTGAAATTGCGGAACTGGCCGTCTGTCATGCTGTCATATTGCCTTATGAAATACTGGTTAATAATGGAGGTGACCTGCTGTTCCTGAGTTGCAGAATCGGCGTCCACCACGGCACCAACTGGTACCAACAGCAAAATAATGACTGCGAGAGCAACTGTCTGCACTCTGTTCATTCACACATACTCCTTTCCTAACATCACCCATTCGGGCCTTGGGCCTAGTGACTTTCTACTATTTGATCGTGCTGCAGATAACTGACTGTTGGTCAATTGGATCCGATGTTGAGTCCTCAACTTGATGGTAAGTGTATTGCGTAACCCAAGCCCTGTCATAGACGGTGTCGACCGTATATCTGCCGTCGTTTGGATAATTGGTCTCATTCATTCTGGCATCAGACAGGTTAGTGTTAAAAAGACGAGTGTCTGTCGGACCGCTGGACGATTGTTCCCAATGGTAACCATCTTCTGCGGGTGGAAGTGTTGTAGTGTCAGAGTCGCTACCGCTCAGCGATTCAGTCCACGAGTCAGTGTACACCTCATCAGCATGCCACACACCGCTAGCATCATGATATACATCATAGACAGTGTACGACAAATCCCTCTGATAATAATCCGCCTCCCATGCTATTGCTTCCCCCCCAGCCTTTGGGTCCCAAGCAAATGCTGGGCCAGCGACGGACATAATCAATAGGAGTGATGCCAATAGGAAAGTGATGGCTCTTCTCATGACTTACATTCCTCCTTTCCAAACAACCCTCAAAATCATAGGGAAGGTTCAGAGAGGCCAGAAGCGTTTGGCGCCAGCCTTCCAGCCTATAGCAATCCCCACCCAACCCCGGTGTGCCCTACGTATTGGCTGTCCCGTGAGCATTACCTGCCAGACAGAACCTTACAATTGCTAACGGGCCAAGAAGAATCCTAACGCTCTGGAAGTCCGGACATAGCGCAAGTACACGACTGAGAATAAATACTAACGCCATGCAGGAAATCCTAACATTGGAAAGGAAGCAGTCTCGTACTATGTTTGGCGATGTAATGCGCACACTGAGAATTGAGAAGGACCTTACTCAGAAGCAGTTGGCTTCAGGACTGTGCTCTCGATCCCGGGTGAGCCAAATTGAGAACCAGGGTACCCTCCCGGATGTTGAGCTTCTTGAGGCTTTCGCTATTCGTCTCGGCAGTGATTTCACTACCCTGGCTAAGGCATACTTAGACTCCGAGCCCGGTTCTGGGCAAGCACTGGGTGTGGTCCGTAGGTTAGCGATGAAGAGCAGCGAAGAGATGGCATTGAGTGAATACGAGAAGACCCTGAGGAAGCTTAAGAGCCGTGGTCTTCGCAACAAGTACGCTGCAGAAATAGAGGAGACCAAAGGCGTGATAGAGCTCGGCTCCGGGGACGCAGAAGCAGCCATCAAGACCTTTCAGGCTGCTGCCAGCGCCAACTCGCCCTCCCCCTGCATAGGTGCACGAATACAGCTGCGCCTTGGGTTAACAGCGCTTCGACTGAACGATCTTTCTTTAACTCGGGACTCGCTACTGAAGGCGTTTCGAACTGTTCTCTGGATTAACCCCAAAGAAAGCAAGACGAAAACGGAGACAGTTGTTAAGCTTAATAAGCAGATCGTCATGAACCTGGGCATCACCCTACTCAGACAGCGCGATCTTCACACAGCCTGGATGGTCATGAAGTCAGCCAGTGACGCCTGGCAAGAATACGAGATCCTCCAGCCCTGGCCTCCTGAGCTTCTGATGGTCAGGGCCCTGACCGAAATGGGTACCGGTCGCTACAAGGAAGCCAGAAAGTCTCTGGAGGAAATCCTACAAACCAAGGCCCCTCCGGGAACAACAGCTAGCGCTCTGCACAATCTCGGCTTACTCTGCCGCTTGGAAGGCAACCTCGACAAAGCCCAGGAGAACATACAGCAAGCATGGGATCTGTATGTAACTCAAGATGCCGGCAACCCACAAGCCATCTGCAACGAACTGGCTCGATGTGCCCTGGAGAAAGGACAGAAAACCGCTGTGGCGACCTGGCTCACCAGGGCGGAGAGATTTACAGTAGACAACCCCGACCCCATGGCAGCAGTCGACACAATCCTTCTCCGGGCCAAGGAAGTCTTAGCCAACTATAAGCCAGCACTGGCCCAGGACTATCTGGAACGCATCGAAGGATCCGAGAATATCTCTTCCGCCCACAGGAAGCTGTTGTGGATTGAGCAGGTAAGACTGGCGCTAGCGATAGATGATAAAGACACGGTCAACCGGAAGTTGGATATGCTCGAAAGAGAACTGGCCCCCGAGGCCCTTTAGGCGTCAAAAAGGAGAGTGGCAACATGAAGCGAATCCTGGCGGTGCTCCTCCTATGTTTGCTCGTATCCTTCCCTGTCGTCGAGAACCAGGTCAATGTTCAGGAAGCAGAACACGTCGCTGCTTCTACGGAAACCATTACAACCAATACCCCCGACATTCCACCGCCTACCGACCCTGGAGATGTCGGGTAACCCCCTCTGTGTTACATAACACATCTTCGCGGACATTGCTCAGAAAATGGGATTGCCGGATTCGGCGAATCTCAGAGGGTTTTCAACCTTAGCGGACGATTAGCCCTTCCTGGAAAGGGGCCGTGAAATCCAGTCAATGATGAGGGGGCGCGCCTGTGACAGATCTCCCGATTGCATCGGATTATTCTCGATAGCTACCGCAGCGCCTCCAGAACAACTAAAAGGTTCTCCGCGCCCAGGCGCCAGTAGGCAACTCCAGCCAGGCGGTGCTTTCTCGCCAGCAGCAGCTTCTCGGCAAGGGTTTCTTCTGTCTCATAGAACCCGTTGAGCCCGAGGAGGACTTTGCCGGCCGGGACTTCAGCCAGGGTCTGGGCAATTGCCTCTTCCACTTTGGCCAGGGGTTCCGGGTCAAAGGACGCCTCCTTGGCGTAGTCGTAGGCCATTATGACCACCCTGTCGACGACCTGGCCGATGGCCTGAAAGTCGTACCCCCTGTATGAGCTGTTGGGAGCGTGCAGACAGGCGTAGAGCTCGATCCCCACCTGATGGGCCTCAAGGGCAAAGGCCTGGTAGAGCTGGGTCATTCTCTCACAGTCACCCTCAACATCGCCAGCAAGCCCGTTGCCTTCAAGGTCCAGAAGAATCCCGTCAAACCCTCTACTAACAGCATCACTGACGGCCCTCGAGGCAAGGGACTCCAGTTCCGCCGGTGTCAGCCCCAATAGCCGCTGTAGCTCGCCCCCCTGATTGTCCTGGAATACCATTAACAGCGAGCGCTGAGCCATGTTGACAATGTCTTCGACCTGCATGTCGTAGTCGAAGGTCACCGTTACCTCGCCCCGCTGGTAGCTGCCGCGCTCAAAGGGCTCGGGCCACCTGAAGGTGGCTGCATCAAAGGACAGCCCCTCTGCCGTCAGCGTACTCCATCCAAAGGCCACTGTATCGAGGTCCGGAAGGGAGCTGACCTGAGCAATGTCCTCCGGTGAAGCGATCAGGATCTCGTCGGCGGAAGCCTTTGAGAACAACTCCCCGCTGGACTTGATGGCGTAGAACCCCAGGACTTCTCCCCCGTAGTGACTGTACAGCGACACAGAAGCATCCCGGTCATTCCAGATCACCTCCAGGTCAAAGGCCTCGGCAACAAACCTCAGGGGCACAAAGGTGCGATCCTCAATCAGTACTGGGGCCACGGGGAGAGGCCAGGTTTCACCATCCACAACCGCATGCTCCTTTCCCTCCCTCAGGAGCACAACCCGGTCCCCTTTCTCTATCCATACCACCTGGATCGGAGCGTGCCACGTTACCGAAAACCCCAGGGCCTCGGCAACAAACCGCACTGGAACCATGGTCGTCCCCTCTATGAGGGTGGCGGGAGGGTCACACTCCAGCAACTCCTTGTCTAGATAGATGGGAATGGTCATGTCGCCGGCTCCAACGGCCTTACTGGAACCAACCATAATCAGGCCAATGATGACGACGCCGATGGTCATACGGAAGGCCCTTCGCTTCGCAGTATCTCTATTCACTTGAAACACACCCTTTACGGAGAGAAATGGCCGCTCCCAGCAAGGACAGGCCGGTGAGGCTCTATCCCCTAGGGTTATACCCAATTAAAGGAAGGAAAAATCACCAAACCCATCCATCTCCCTGACAATGGCCACCAGCAACTTGGTCGCGGTCTCAAGGTCGCGCAAATCTGCCATCTCCACGGGTGAGTGAGAGTAGCGCCGGGGTAGGGTGACGGAACCTGCCGCGATGCCCTCAGCGGCCAACTGCATGGCTGAACTGTCGTTGTTACCGCCGCGGAAGATCATGGGCTGGTAGGGCAGATTGTGCTTCTCGGCGGTGTCCACCAGGATCTTGCGGATCTTGGGTGGCACGGGAGCCCGTCCCCCAGCCCCGCTGACGAAGGAGAACACGGGGCCCTTACCTATGTCGGTGTGTAACTGGCTCTTATTGACATCAGGGGTCCCGCCGCAGGGAATGGTATCGAGGGCAAGGGCGAAGTCCGGCCTGACCCGCTCCGCCGCTACGCTGGCGCCGCGCAGCCCCACCTCTTCCTGGACGGTTACCACGGCCCAGAACTCGCCGCCGAAGTCCCCGTCAGCCACCCGCTCGAGGACCTCCCAGAGGACAGCGCAGCCGGCGCGATCGTCCAGGGCGGCGCCGCAGAAGCGGTTTCCGTCACTGAACACCGACATCTGATCCTCATATGTAATCGGGGTTCCGATCTCAATCCCCAGGGCCTCGACTTCCTGACGGCTGGTAGCGCCAACATCGATGTACATGGAATCCGCTGACGGGACCTGGCGCCTCTCTTCCGGTGTCTGGTAGTGGCCCGGCCTGACGCCGACGACACCGAAGACCTGGCCGACCCTGACCTTTCTGCCAACCAGCAGGGAGTCCAGGACCCCACCGATCTTCTCGAAGCGAATGAAACCGCTGTCGTCGATGTAACGGACAACGGCGCCAATCTCGTCGGAGTGGGCCGCCAGCAGGAACCTGGGGCCCTTCCCCTTCCCCTTCTTGAGGGCAAAGATATTCCCCAGGGCGTCTACCTCCACACTGTCTGCATACTCGGAAAGTCGGTCCTTGAGAAACCGGACTACTTCAGTCTCGTGCCCTGAAACGCCCTTGAGGCTCATCAGGGTCTTTGTCTTCTCCAGCAATCTGTCGCGCATAGCGATGCACCTCCTGTAGGGTATTATTTCGATTACCGTAGGGCATCAACCTGCTATTGCGCCAGACCCAAGAGATTGATAAGATAGACTGCAAGCTGCTTTGAGAAGCCATTTAGGGAGTTGGTACAATGTTCGAGCTTATCGCCCTGGACCTTGATGGAACCATTGTCAGAAGAGATAATACCATTGGCCCTGAGGACCTGGCTGCCCTGGAAGACGCCAGGGAACTGGGGGCCAAGATTGTGATTGCCACCGGCCGGCGGTACGCCTCCAGCCTTGATCATGCCCACACCCTTCACACAGAGCTGCCAATCATCTGCTACACCGGGGCCCAGGTTGTTGACTACAGGACCGGGCAGATACTGAGAGACATAACCGTGCCTGAGCACGTCGCCGCGAGCTTAGCCCATTTTTCTGACGACAACCCACAGGTCAACCTGATTGCCTATGCCAACGATGTGGTTCATGTCCTTCGGACCCACTACGACGCCAGTATGGCCACGTCCTTCTGGCCGAACAGGGACTTAAGGGTAGTGGGCTCCCTGGCTGACCTGGTTGAGCAGGGATTAGACTTCTCACAGTTCATTACCGTTGGTGAAGACAGCGCCAACAAAGTCCTTGAGAACTACGAGACCAACGGCGACTGCACGATTCACAAGTGCGGTTCCGGAAGCAAACGCACCTTACATATCGTTGGCCCAGGGGCCACCAAGGCCGGTGCCCTGTCATGGCTGGCAGAGCGGCACGGCATCGCCAGAGAGAAGATTATTGCCTTTGGGGATTCCGAGAACGACCTTGACATGCTGCGCTGGGCAGGGCTTGGTGTGGCCATGGGAAACAGCCACCCTGAAGCCGTTAGGGCAGCAGACATCGAGACCGCACCAGTGGACGAGGCCGGTGTGGCTCAGGTCATCAGGAAGTACTTCATGGAAGACGCTGTTTAACATGGATGGCATCACGAAAGAGAGGGTGATCTAGTGGCACAGGGCAAGGTGGATCTGAAACCAGAGTTGCTGGGCCTCTGCGGCTTTTATTGCGGTAGCTGCCCCACCTATCTGGAAGGGGACTGCGAGGGCTGCATCGCGAAGCATCAGCCCGGAGACTGCTTCACCCACACCTGTGTCCAGGAGAAGGGGCTCCGTTTCTGTGGGGAATGCAGTGATTTTCCCTGCGATGAGATACTGTCGCGTAAGAAGGCCACGGTTCTGGACAAGGAATGGCTGGCCTGGAAGAGGCGTCAGAAAGAAGAGAAGAGGTAGTAGGCCTCCTGGTCTAGATCCGCTCCCGCAGTAGATCGCCAAGGTCAGATTCAAGCCTGGGCCCTGTTCCCCAAAACTCGCGAAGGGCGCGGTATTCCTCAACGGCAGTGGCCTTCTCCCCCCGACCGCCGCTGTAGATGGCCCTAATAAGCAGGTTCTTCGGGGTATGCTCCGTATCAACGAACTCAATAATCTGGGTGCTGTAACCCATTATCTCCAGGAGGTTAGCGCGCATGCTGTCGGTGACAAGGGCCGCCATCCTCTCCTTGATGATCCCGTGCTTCTCCAGGGGGCGCATCACCGGGTTGCTGATCCTGTGCATCAATTCATGCTGGCAACAAGGCACCGCCATTATTACCTTTGCCCCCCAGCGGACCGCCTGGGCCAGCGCCCCATCGGTGGCGGTGTCACAGGCATGGAGGCTCACTACCATGTCCACGCCGCCCTCAGCCTCAAACTCCGCGATGTCGCCCAGTTGAAAGCGAAGACCAGTAAAACAGAGTTCCTCTGCTAACCCGCTGCAGTGGTCGATGACATCCCTCTTCAGGTCCAGCCCCACGATACTGACATCCAGGCCCGCCTCCTCTACAAGGTAGTGGTGAAGGGCGAAGGTCAGGTAGGACTTGCCGCAGCCGAAGTCGACAATCCGAAGGGGACCATCGGTCTTGGGCAGGGCCGGCACTACATCGGCCACCATCTCCAGAAAGCGGTTGATCTGCCTGAACTTATCGAACCTACTGGCCACAACCTGGCCCTGGGCGTTCATTACCCCTAACCTTTCAAGAAAGGGGTTTGGAACATTTTCAGGGATGATGTACTGCTTGCGGCGGTTATGGGCCAGGTCAGTCCGCTGCTCCTTGCTGGCAGGTCTTTCGAGGATCTTCACCTTGCCCCGCTTGCTGACAAGGACCTGGTAGTCCCCGGACTCTGTGAAGAACTGAGCCTGGCGGAACTGGTTATCCAGAAGAGCGGCAATCCGGTCCACGCTAGCCCCTGGCGCCAGGTTGTCGTGGAGGACCTGTTGGCCCCGGTGGAAAGTGAAATGATAGTTGATCTCCCCTTGCAGAAGCACGGGCCGCACCGTCACCTTGTGGACGGCATCAGGCCCCTTCTGGCGAGGCTGGCTGATGACAAGGTCAATTAGATTGGCCGCCTCTATTACTTTTTCCACTAGCTGGCGCGCTGTTTCCACTGGAGAACCAATCATCCTTCCAAGCAAAGTACCCTCGACATCGGCTGGATCGGCTGGAATCGGCTAGATATGGAGCTCCACAACATCGCCGTCCTCAAGGATGTAGTCCTTCTCCACCATCTGGCCGTCAAAGGTCTTCTTCCCCCACACCTTAGCATACTTCAAACTGGCGGCGAAATCCTTATGAACGGCGGCGGCGGCATCCAGGAGAGTTGAACCCCTGGGCAGCACGAAGGGCTCATCCATGTTGGGTTCCTCTCGCGGGGCCTTGGTAACCACCCTGACCACCTCAAGGAGCTCAAAGATGAGGCCCTTGAACTCATCGAGCCCCTCACCGGTCTCCACGGAGAGAGGATGGATATACAGGGATGGCCAGAACTCAGCGGTCATCTCCTTCAGCAACTGCAGACGATCCCGGGCCCCTGGGCTATCCAGCTTGTTGGCGACTACCAGGGCCTTGCGGCGGCTGTGGTGCCAGAATCCCTTCTCCCCAGGCTCAAAGTCCCAGTGCTGGTCGTCATGGTCTTCGTAGTCGGGGGCTTCAAGGCACTTGGGGCTAAAGTTATCGGTAACCGGCGTCCTCAGCTCCACCCCGGCGGCATCGAACAACCCCATTGTCTGTTCCATACCTGTAAGTACGTCATCACTTGAGAGGTCCTGTACGAGCAGGACTATGTCCGCCTCACGTATCAGGCCCATCAACCATCCCGGGTGCCCCTCAACAAGGGGCGGCGTGTCAATCAGCTGAAATTGGATGTTGCGATAGGGCACCATGGCCGGCATAGGCATCTGGGTTGTAAAGGGGTATGGGGCCACCTCGGGTGAAGCGTTGGTCAGGGCCTTCATCAAGGCGCTTTTGCCAGTATTCGACGGCCCGGCCATTGTCAGTGTGCCGGCACCCTGTTTCTCGATGATCCAAAAGGGACGCTGCTTACCTGAACGCTGCTGCTGCTCAACCTGATCCCTATTCCTGGCAATACGCTTCTTGATATCCGCCTGCATCTTATCGGTACCCTTGTGCTTCGGTATCGTCCGCAGCATATCCTGGAGGGCAACCAGACGCTCTTCGGCAGTTGTGGCCGCTTTGAAGCGGTCGCGGGCTGCCTGAAAGTCTGGGGTTAGATTAGCTGGCATCACTCACCACCTCTTAAAAAGGTCTTGCACATCAACATAATAAGTTTAAACTGCTTGGCGGCGCCCGTCAAAGACTATAATCCCGAGATGAAGCTACCCAGTTCCGATATGTGGCATTGGTGGGTAACAAGGCGATGCTTTTCAAAGGCCGCCAAATACTTTAAGCCTCCGCCCGTGACCACCAGGGCCGCCCGGTCACCGGAGGCGATGACGCCCTCATCCCGCAACCTCCGGAGGACCGCCATAGGCACCGCTGAGGCCGGCTGTCCGAATATTCCCTCTTCGGCCATCTCCTGTTGGGCGGCAATAGTCTCTTCTTCACTGACAGCGGCGGCCAATCCCCCGTTGTCTCTCAGCCGTCGCAACACCTCATTGCCGCTGGGCGGGAAGGGGTTGGCGATGGCATGAGCCATTGTGTTGGGCTGGGAGACCCTCTCGATCTCGTCCCGACCGCTGCTAAAGGCGTTGTAGATCGGTGAGCAGCCCGCTGCCTGGGCGCAGACCATTTTCGGAACCTTATCAATGAGGCCGCAGCGTTTGAACTCCTCAAAGCCCTTGAGGATCCCCCTGAAGTTGCCACCGGCGCTGGTGGGGACAATGATCCAATCGGGGACATCAAAGTCTAACTGCTCGCAGATCTCAAAGGCAATGGTCTTGGAACCCTCGACCCGGAAGGGGACATCAGAGTTGATGAAGTAGATGCCGTTCTCCTTCCCTGCCTCAAGGCTGGCAAAGTAGAGGTCTCCGTAGTCACCGTCTACCTTGATGAGGTGAGAACCATAGATCGCCACCGGGTTGAGCTTCTCCGGGGGTATCCCCTCAGCCACCAGGATAAAGGTCTCAAGCCCTGCCCTGGCCCCATAAGCGGCAACCGAGGCGGCCATGTTCCCCGACGACAGAGTACCAACACGCCGGTAGCCCAGCTCGTAGCCATGCTGCATGCCAGCAACGGTGCCCCGGTCTTTGAAGGACCAGGTTGGGTTCTGGGTCTCGTTCTTCAGGTAGACGCCCTCAAGACCCAGCCCCTCCTCAAGCCGCCGGGACCGCAGCAGCGGGGTGAAACCCTCGCCCAGGGATAGCTGAGCCTGGGGATGGTCGAAGGGGAAGAAATCTCTGTACCTCTCAAGGATTGTCTGCCTCTGGGTATTGCCCTCCCTGATCCGGCCCTTCTCGACTAAGGCCAGCTGAAGGGGCTCCCCGCACTGGGGGCAGCGGGGGCTGCTATTGGCCGCCTCGTCGCCACCAGGTCTGCCACAGGCCGTGCAACTGAGTTTATAGTCCACTATCTCACCACCCCTGGCTAACCGCTTGTCTCCTTGAGCTCATTGACCAGATCCAGGGCTGCCTCAACCTGCTCATTGTCGCCCTCCAGAAGCAGCCACACGGCGCCTTCGGCTCCATAGATGCCGCCGGAGGCCAGATGATAGGCATAGACCCCGGTAAGAATGGCGAAGGCCTCTATCTCCGTTATAATTGTCCCCCTGACGGGCATCAGCCGCGGCGTGTCAGGGGTGTAGTGATCACCGCCGCTGTTGACAGCGTGAGCCACTTCATTGATGTCCTGGGCGACACACTTCTCCAGTCCCACAGGAATGACCAGGTGCAGGCGCCTGCCAATGACATGTCCCCAGGCGCCGCCAATGGTGCCAGCGCCACCGTGACCGCCGATGAGAACCCCTGCCACCTGCTCCTCGTAGTTAAGGGCATTGGCGCCCTTGATGTAGACGTCGCCCTCATTCATCTCCTTGAGGGCCGAGAGCCGGTCAAGGTCTGGGGCCAACTGGCCCTGACGCAGGACAACGTCGGGAATGTCCTGCCCGATGCCGGCTTCATCCCTGGTGACCCCCGGCGGCAGGGTGGCTCCGGTCAAGTAGCGCTTCCGATCAATCTCCTTGTTCAGGATCTCCTCGGCAACATAGCCGTTGGTGGAACCACTGGCAATGACAACGATACCCTCCTGCAGAGCATTCTCCACCTGCGGTAGTTCCTTAACTGCCCTGGCGATAAGCCGCTTGGACTGCGGCGGCAGCAGGGTTACAGCTGCCTTCATGGTGTTTTCAACAGTCTTCATTGGTCACGTCACTCCTCTTCCCTGGTTCTCTGGCCTCTATATCTTCGGTTGCCGTCACGTCTATTGTAGCATCTCCCTTGGTGAAGGTGTAAACCACCTGCCCAACGGAGACGGGGGTTTTCACAGAAACGGCGTTGAGATCCCCCAGCAACCGGGGTATGTCATCCCTGGGAACGGGGGTCGCGGTGACCACGGCCACCCGTCGGCCGGAGGCCCCTGCCACCGGTAAGGTAGTTGTCACGGTTCTGACGGGGCTGCGGTATTCGCGCTCCCCGTATTCCCTCCCTCGGGGGCAACCGTGGCCGGTGACATCTAGCGCGGAACCAGGCCCCTCGCTGACGGTGATGGCACAGCCCAGGGGGCAGACAATGCAGTTGAAAACGCCACTCCCTGATTCTCTGCCTTCTCCTGTGTCTTTGCCCCTTCCTACATCCTTGCCTTCTCTTGGGCCTCTGCTCTCTCCTGCATGTTTCCCCATTCCTGCCGACGTGAGGAGGTGCTGGCTGCTGGGGGCTCTGACACAGACCTCAAGCATCGTAGGGTATCCCGATTCCCCGGCTCTGACCAGGGCCTCCCTGAGCCTGTCTTCAGTGATGTGGGCCCGGAACATCTCACCAGGAGTAACAGCCCGGAGGAGCTTCTCGAAGACTACATTGCCATCTGAGAGGGAGTTGGGATCGCTCCCACAACCAGGACCGCTACCGCTGTCCGAAAACCCCTTGGCGTAGATGATCACCTCGGCCGGGGCAAAAGGTCTGTCGGGGCGGAGATAGAAGGATATACTGGCACTATCGACGCCGGTAGCAGCACCCAAGTGATCAAGGGAACCAATCTCAATTCTTTGAGGAACGACATACTGGGTACCGGCTCCAGGGCGAACAAGACAGGCACTACCTCCAGGCCGGTTCTGCCCCCCCGCTCCCAATGCACGTCGGGCAGCGGCCCATCCGGCCACCTGCCCTCCCCAGCAGGCATAGTCCACAAGGTCGTGGATGTGAACAAGGTTGCCGCAGGCATAGAGCCCTGGCACTGAGGTCTCCATCCACTGGTTAACAGCAGGCCCCCCGGTCCTCCCATCAATCTCCACCCCCAGCTCTTCCAGGGGTTCTATCTCCGGAATGAGCCCTACTGACAGGATGAGGGTGTCGCACTCTGTGAACCGTTCCGACCCTGCCAATGGAGCGAGATTGCCGTCAACCCTGCAGACGGTTACTGCCTCAACTCGGTCACGGCCGTGGATCGCGGTGACGGTATGCTCAAGGTGGAGCGGGATCTCATAGTCATGGAGGCACTGAACCACATTTCTCATCAGGCCGCCTGGGTAGGGCATGATCTCAAAGACGCCGAGGACTTCAGCCCCCTCCCAGGTGAGCCGCCTGGCCATTATCAGGCCGACATCTCCAGACCCAAGGATTAACGATCTCCCCCTCGGTAACGCCCTCGCACCGGCAGATAACCCGCCCGTAGGCAGCGTTGCCCTCCCAGAGGCGGCGCCTCTCCGAAACAGGCAGCTGACGCCAGGGCCCCAGTATCCTCCCTGTGCCGCCCCCCTGGCGGCGGCAGGGATTAAAGGCCGGGTCAGCCTCCATCGGCAAACCCATGCCCTGGAGCAAGGCCAGGGCCATCTCCGCTATGGCTGGGGCCGCCGCCAATCCAGGCGACTGGATCCCCGCCACATTGAGGAGCCCCTCCACGCCTGGAGCGGGCCTGATAACGAAATCCTCTGTATAGGTGGCTGCCCGCAGCCCGGCGAAGGAACTAATGACTGAGCCTGGTGATATTCGCGGTAGCAACCGCGACACCCTATCCACGATTGACCTGTGACCCTCCCTGCTTGTGGCGGTGTCCAAGGGAGTAGGTACCTCAACGGCATCGGGTCCCCAGAGGAGGTTGCCGTCTATTGTCGGCATCACATTACTTCCCTTTGAGAAGGGGGTCTCGTTAACGGTTAGGATGGAAAGGCAGGAGCCAACGCGGCCAGCTACCTTGCGGTCAAAGACGAGGTTCTGCCCTCTTCTATGGTGAATGGTGAAGTCCCGCCCCCCGGCACTCTCTGCCAGCACATCGGCGTAGAGACCAGCGGCATTCACCACAAAACTAGCATCAATCGGTCCACGATTTGTGTTGATCCCACCGACCCTCCCATCGACAGTCCGGATACCGGTAACTACAACCCCTAACAGCAGGTCAACACCGTTGGCAACAGCATTCTCTGTGTAGGCGATGGTCAGTTTGTAGGGTGAGATAATCCCTGCTGACGGGGCATGGAAGGCAGCCACAGTCTCGTCGCTAATCTCCGATTCCCGCGCCAGCGCTTCACCGGGACTGATAACCCGAAACCCGGGGACAAGGTTCCTTGCGGGCCCTGTGAGCTACCCGGGACAGCGCATCTCTATCGCCCTCATGGAGGACGCAGCCTATGAGCCCACAGCGCTCAAAGGCAATCCCCAGTTCAGCAGCCACCTCTGAGTAGAGGGCATTACCCCTGACGTTGAGCCGAGCCTTGAGGGAGCCGGGTGTGGCATTAACCCCAGGGTGCACCATCCCGTTGTTGGCGGAGCTTGCTCCCATGGCAACGTCCCATTCCTTCTCCACCAGGGCCACCCGTAGGCGAAACCTGGACAGCTCCCTGGCGATGGCAGCCCCAATAACCCCTGCCCCGATTACGACAACGTCATAGCGGCGGGGCTTGGACCACCGGCGCAGCCAATGCCCTGGGGCCCCCTCAAGGAAAGGCTGCCCCAGGGGTGGCGGTAAGGCCCCCACGCCAGAGGGGGGTCCCCCCTCAACCTCCAGGCGGTTAACAACACCAATTACGCCCGGGATCCGGGCCGCCAGGTGACCGGCGTCAATCAGCTGCTGCCAACTGCCCACACTACCCGCCAGGGTTACTACCCGGCCAACAGTTGTACCTGACATACCGACCACGCTTTCTACCAGGAGTATCTGGGCCGCCTCTTGGCCCGCTATACTACATACCTATTGGTTTGCGTTGGGCTTCAGTTCAGGTTTCTTTTGCACTGGAGAGCTTCCTTACGGATTCAAAGGGCACCTGACAGTGTCAGGTGCCCTAAGCTTTCAAATGAGCCCTCTCACTCTAATGGGCTTTTGACGTTACTTGGCGTTACTCCCCGCCCATGATCTCCTTCATCTCACTGACGATGTCAGGATCGGTGATCTCGACAGGAGCGGTCTCGGGATCGTCGCCCAGCTGTCCTAGCATGTAGGCGCCGAAGCTGTGATCCTTGCTGAAGTGATGATGCGGATCGCTGGGGTTTACCCACATGAAGTCAGCGGCCGCATAGCTATCACCATGGCATTTGGAACATGATTCCGCGGTGGTGGCTGCCTTGAGCTGATTGCCCTCTTCGTTGATACCGTGAGGGGTGTGGCAGCTCCCACAGAGCATGTCGGCCTTGGCGTGGGGACTGAAGAGCCAGTTCCGTGTACCGTAGTGGTTCTGTGTTACCAGTACACCTGGATCATCGGTCTCTGACGGACGGCCGTCACCATGGCAGGTGAGGCAGGCCTCCTCGTCAGCCACCATTGTACCAGCCTTCTTCTCTGCCGTCACGTGCTCCTTGCCTGGTCCGTGGCAGGTCTCGCAGCTAATCCCAGCCTCCTCCGTGTCCTCGGCAAGGCCTGGGCTATGACAGGTAAGGCAGCGGCTGTAGGTCTTTCCGCCCCAGTCTTCAGTGCCGTCACTGTCATAGTCCTTGAGGGAAGCTGGCTCGAGTATCCAGTTGCCATCGTCACCCTCGTGGATGGCTCCGACTCGATAGTAGTCGCCACCCTCGAAGCCAGCCTCAGCGGGTATCTTGGCCACCACATAGTGGTCAAGCATCACACCAACAACGGCATCGGAGAGGTTGACGGTGGTGAAGGTGTTCTCACCATCCTTGTCAGCGTCATCAAAGATGACAACCTCGCCTGGCGCCTCAGCGAAGGTGAACTCACTGAGGGGCTTGAAGGCCGTGGCATGACTTGTTTGGACGTACCCCTCATGGGCTTTGGCGTGGCAAGACCCACAGGCCTCGCTACCGACGTACATGGATGCTGGCTCAACATCGCCGCCAGGCTCATCCGTGTCGCCAGTGTCACCGGTCTGGGGCTCAGAGCCACCGCAACCGACAACAAGGGCGGCCACGAGGAATAGAATGGCCATTACCAGGAACATGGTCTTGTAGCTTGTACGTATATTCACAATTTCACCCCCTTTTCTGCAACATAGTTACTATATATTCAACGGGGGTGGGGGTTTTTCCTTCAACAACCTGCACAGGAAATTTTCTTGGACTAGCAGAAGGATTACGAGTTTATTACAGAGATGGAACACGGGGGGGTTGCGTTAGCTGCTGATGAAAAGCCCCCTCCTGAGGAGGGGGCCTGTTATTGCGGCATCCTTCTTCTCATTGACCTTGTCTGCAAGATGGCTCTTACGGATAAACCGGCTTTCGTGCCAGCACGAAGTAGAGGTCGTCTTCATCAATGCTAAAAACGGTCTCCATCCCTGCTTGCTCAAACTGGCCTGCCACCACCGACGCCGGGGGTAGATGATCCTCTTTCACAGCGGCTCCCGCCCTCTGATGCCGGCTGTTAATGGCCTGCCGCCCCTGGGTGTGAGCTACCGCCACAAGGCCTCCGGCCTTAAGGACTCGCTTAAGCTCGGCAATGGCTGACTTTCTATCATTGAAGTGAGGATACACGGAGTAGCAGATGGCTGTATCAAACCTGCCATCTCCAAGGGGCAGGTCCTCCGCCCCGGCCTTCACAAAACTCAAATTAGGGGACTGATGCCTCTGGCGAGCCACTGCCAGCATCCCCTCTGCCGGATCGACGCCTACAACCTGGCCCTTGCGCCCAACAGCTTCCAGGAGGAAGGGCACCAAACGGCCGTTACCGGTACCGATGTCTAATACTGCTTGCCCCTTCTCCAACCGGCACAGATCGATCACACGCTTGAGGTCACCGACGGGCACCGGATTATTCTCGTTCCAACCCTGGGCCTTCTGGTTAAAGAAGTCAACCCGGTGGTTGTCGCTATTCAACGGGTGTCAACCCTGGTTTCCGATGGCCTATTGAGAAACCCAGCCCTTCTCACCGCCTGAACTAGCAGGGGTATTAGCACCAACTGCACCAGGAGGCCAGGCCAACTTGTGACAACCCCATAGGTGATGGGTCCCCAGACCGAAATCCCGGTGATTCCAAGGAGCGGCAGGAACAGGGCCCCAACTACACCGTAGGCTACACGCCCAGCCAGCATGGCGCCGAGGAGTGAAACGATCAATCCCTTACGCCAGCTGTGATGCAAGAGTCCAGCTATCAAACCGTAGATCGCCAACTCCACCGTCATCATGGGAACCATGGGCAGCAGGGGCGGCATGCCTGTAGCAATACTGCTAAGGCCGGGGATGGCCGCGCCCACCACAAGCCCGACCCCCGGACCCGCCATCAGACCTGCTAGCAATACAGGGATATGCATGGGTAGAAAGACCGTGCCCAGCCCCAAGCCATGAAAGGCAATGGGCAGCAGCAGGCCCAGGGCTATGAACATGGCAGCCAGGGTTATCTTGCGCGCTGGAAACATCTGAACATCACTCCTTTAATTCTTCTTCATGGGCGGTAGCCAGCGTTAGCTTGGCTCTCTTGACGCCCCTCAGGCTCTCCAATTCATTGGCCAGGCCCTTGACCTCTTCCAATCGTCCCTTAACAGCTATTACCTCAAGGCAGTCGTCAGCGCAGAGATGGACATGCATGGTCGAGACAACCATCCCGGGATACCGGTGCTGGACTGCGGTTAGCTGCTGGCCCAGGCCTGGTGTATGGTGGTCAAATACTATAGTTACGGTGCCAACTACATGACGATGGCCATTGGCTACCGCTTCCTCCACGAGATAATTGCGGACCATGTCCCGCAGCGCCTCTGACCGGTTATCATACCCCTTGTTAAGTATGACCCTATCAAACTCCGTCAGGAGATTCTCGGGCATCGATACCCCGAATCTTGTCAACTGAGCCATCAGGCAACACCCTCCCTTGTGCTACGATTAGTTCCTAGCGTGTTACTCCTTCGCCCTCCTGGTACTGGTCTCCTTCTGTGGCACAGGTCTAAATACACACCGGGCCTGTCAGGGTCGGCGTTTCCTCTCAGGGATATTGTGATTAGTGTGATTCGACCTGATCAGGTCTGAGACCTACCGGCAGCCACCTGTGTCAATGACACCAGCCGCGACAGGAGGGCCTGGCTTTGGCTGTGGCACTTGAACGTGAATACACCGGTAAAACCCTCAGCCACCGTAGGGAGAATCCTTTGCGAGTACATCTCCCTGATTACGGCTTCGGGAACCACCCTCTGGCGCGAACTGTTCTGGGCCAGGACCAACTCCAGTGGAAGGTCAAAGGCCAGGGCGTAGCTGGGGTGACCATATCTGGAGGCCATCTGAAGGTAGGGCCTTCGCTGTTGGGGGACAAGGTTGGTGGCATCAATGAGAGCCCACCCACCGGAGCGGAGGACAGCTGCCACCCGCTGTCTCGCCATGACATGGACCTTTCCATCGAGCCCTGGCACATGCTCCTCAGACCCGGTGATCTCCCGTCGAATGCCGTCGGTAGACACCACCTCAATCTCAGGAAACATCTGAGCGAGGCGCCTGGTAAAAGTACTTTTCCCGCTGCCGGCAACACCCACCAGCACAATCAAGCCCATGGCGCTGTCCTCCAGGCTTTAAGAGTCTTAGAGATAGTACAGGGATTGTACTTAGAACCCGCCACAACGCCCACACTCGGCGCAGGCAGAAGAGGCGTTCAGGTAGACCCTTCGGTTGTAGAGCAAAGTATTGACCGAGGCCCGCTGACACAGGGCCGTTGGTAACCAGGAGGCTACATAGAAGATAAGCAGGGCCCAGATAACTGCCCCAACAAGGGCTGAAACCGAAATCGACGCTGTCATTCCCATGGCCGCCAACCCGTACCAGCCGATAACAATGGCAATGCAGAAGCCGAGAATCAGGCCCAGGAGGGCTGTAAGCATGCCCTCTCCCAGGAGCAAGACCTGGATCTCCCTGTTGTCAACGCCGAGGGCCTTCAAGATCCCCAATGCCGGTTTGCGCTGCAGGAAGGAGAGCATCAGCACGTTCAGTATACCGAGGCCCGTGAATAGTCCCACCAATAGAAGCACTACTCGAACCGGCGACAGCGCCGCCGCTACAAGGGCAACAGCTCCCCGGCCTGAGGCCGACCTTGAGAGTACTTTAACATCCGGACCAAGGAATCCTTCCAGTCTCTGAGTATTACCGGGCGGCCCCTTCAGGTCTATGAGGTACGCCCTGGTACCCGCTGCAGGAGAGGCAGCGTCACCAGCAACCAGCGCTTCTGCCTCGTCCTTAAGGACAATGGGGCCGCTAAGAGGGCTTTCGCCAGGATCGTAGTACCCGGCAACGCGAAATGTGCGAGTATACCAACCCCCGGTCTTATTGTCCAGAAAAGAGATCTCAAAACTGTCTTCCAGTGTAAGCCCTGTAAGCCCTTGTGCCGTGGACTCCCTACCCCAGGCAGCAGGGATGATGGCCGCTGGGCCCTTCAAGTTGGCGGCTACCGTCGAGACCGGGACACTGGAATCGATGGCGAGGGCACTGTCACTTCCGACCCCTAACAGGGTTGCGCGACCAAAGGGGGTGTAGACCTCGGCCATTATTACTGGCTCATAGGAGACAACTAAAGAGCTGCGGTTAAGGGCCCTCTCAATAGAAGTTCCTGCCCTATCAGTCCAGGCAATGGCGTCAACAGGGAGGTCCAGGGGCCTGGTCGTATTGTAGGCGAGTTCAGAGGCCCCGCCATAGGCCATGGAGACCAGCAGGTAGGATGCGGTGGAAACGGCCACAATCAGGGCTATTACGGCGTTGCGCAAGAGATTGCGGCGAAGCTGCCTGGTAATCAAGGGCCAGGTGGTGGCAAGGGCGGCCCCTGTCTCCTTCAAGGCGCGCCTGCTGACTGACTGACGGAGAACCATGAATCCCTTCTTGACGAAGTCAATGAAGTAGATCACCGCCTACCCCCCGCCTCCACTGCCACAATTCTGCCGTCCTTCATCTCCAGGACCCTATCGGCATAGCCCACCATGGCAGGGTCGTGAGTGACAACAATGAAGGTCTGAGAGCGGGTCTCGTTAAACACCTTGAACAGTTCGAAGATCTCCCTGCTGTTGACGCTGTCAAGGTTCCCCGTGGGCTCATCGGCAAGAACGATGTCCGGGTGATTGGCCAAAGCCCTGGCAACGGCTACTCGCTGCTGCTCACCCCCGGATAGCTCAAAGGGGAGATGCTCTGATCGCTCAAGCATGCCGATAGCGTCAAGGAGCTTGCGGGTTCGCGCCTGGATTTCAGCGAGGGGGGTGTTGAGAAGACGCATGGGCAGACCGATGTTTTCCGCCGCCGTGAGGTCGTTTAACAGGTTAAAGAACTGGAACACGAAACCAACCTTCTGGCGCCGCAGCCGCGCCAGGTCGTTTTCACCTAGTCGGCTCAGCTTGATATCATCCAGGATTACCTCCCCGTGAGATGGGCGATCCAGCCCACCCAATAGGCTCAGCAGGGTCGACTTGCCGCATCCAGAGGCACCGGTGATGACTACAAATTCACCGCGGGCAATCTCAAGGGTAACGCCGTTTACGGCGTCAACCCCTTCTCCGACAGGAAACCGTTTTTTGAGATGGGCGCCGCGCAGAATGGCATTCTCAATCTCCCACTTGGGGATTATCTCATCCTGGGGGACGCCGTCTTTCCGCACTGTTCTAATTCTGACCACAATCCGTCACCTCAGTAGGATACTACCTCCGTAGAGGCCCCTTGGTTTCATCAGGCTCCCCCGGCCTCTGCCGGTTCATCGTCATCGCCATCTTTGCCGTCGCGAAAGGCGCTTGGCGTGCAACCGGTCTCCTTCTTAAAGACCCGTGAGAAGTAATTGGCGTCGTGGTACCCCACCTCCGCTGCCACTTCACTCACCATCATGTCGGTCTTCATGAGTAGCTCCTTGGCGGCGGCAATCCTCAGGCCCGTCAGGTGCTCGGTGAAGGTGGCGTTGGTCGCTTCCTTAAGAAGATGACTCAGATATCCAGGGCTCACATGAACACTGGCGGCGGCGTCCTCAAGGTTAATGTCCTCCTGGAAGCCCTCCCCGATGAAGGCAAGGGCCTTCTCAACGAGGCTCTCCTGGTGGCTCTTCCGTCCAAGCTGAGCGGCAGCAGTGGCCTCGTCCACCAGTTCCCTGATGAGGGTTACAACCCTCGCCAGAGGCACCCTTCCCCGGGCCTGCCCCATGAAGGCCAGACTCAACTGCTCCAGGCGCGACTCATCACCCCCACCCTCCAGGGCCGCCCGCGACACCAGTACCGCCAACTCCAGGAGATGGAGGCGGCTGACTGGCTGCAGTTCGCCCACGGCCATGGTATGAACCGGTGACGTACCGCCACCAGATTGACCCTCCCCGGCATCGATAATAAAGGGCAGGAGCCGCTCCAGGATCCGGCGGGCCCCGCTCCTGTGGCCCAACCGGACATACTCCAGGATGTGGTTCTCAAGCTGTCTCGGATATGAGCTGACGGTGTGGCCGCTGGCGGCCAGGTCTGCGAAGTCGGCGGTGACGCCCTGCTGCTCCAGGGAGGCCTGGGCGCAGGCCAACCGCGCCTCCCGAAAGGAACGCTCAATCCCCAGGGGAGAGTGATCGAGCCCCACACCGATGGTTGCCGAGATGCCTGTGTCCTCCTCTATCCGCTGGCGAAGGACATCGGCCATCTCCACAATGCGGCTGTGGTCACTTTCATCTACGGGAACGAGGGCAGCGATCTGGTCGCCCAGGACAGTGCCAACCAGGGCGTCACTCTGAGGCGATATCAGTTCCCCGAGGGCCTTACTCATACTGTCCAGGACCTGCCGCTTGAGAAACTGCCTCTCTGTTTCCTCCATCTCGTTGCTCTCAAGGAGTTGGTCGATTTGAACGGCCAGGGCTACTGTGGGCAGCCGGTTCATATTGAGGAACCGGGCCCTGGCCTCAACCTCGGTCTTATCTGACAGCCCTCCGCCGACCAGATCCTGGAGGAACTGCTGTCTAATCAGAGGGATTGCCTTCTCCAGCTGCTGCCGCATGCGAAGGTTCCGCCAACGCTGGGACATCTCCGTCTCCCGAACCGCCAGGGCCTTGGCAAGGACCTCCTCTAACTCGGCCCGGTTGATCGGTTTCAGGAGGTACTCGGTGACCCCCAGTTTGACCGCCTGGCGCGCGTACTCAAACTCGTCGTAGGCCGTGAGGATGACAACCCGTGCCGAGGGGTCTTTCCTTCGGATTGCCTCTGTTGCTTTAAGGCCGTCCATCACAGGCATATGCAGGTCCATGAGGAAGATCTGCCCCTGGCCGACCTGTAGCTCCTCAAGGGCTTCAGCGCCATTACCAGCCTCCACCACTGAGAAGGCCTCAGGAAATGCTGTCTCGATCTGCTGTATCAGGGCCCTCCGTTGAATCCCTTCGTCGTCGACAACTACCAGTCCAGCCCTTTCTTGATCCTTGGCAGGCACCCGTAACCCCCCTCGTCAAACCTCCAATTGGCGTTTCTCGGTGATGGCTGGGAAGGTAAGGGTCAGCGTTGTTCCCCTGCCCACACCGCTTGTAAGAGTGACTCCGTGTTCCCTTCCAAAAACATATTTCAGCCGCCTATCCACGTTAATAATCCCGATGCCCGTTGTATGCCCCCTTGCCCTGGGACCGCCCTCATCTTCGTGAAGGCCATTGCCTGGCGACGATGCCTGACCTGTAACCCCCTGGTTCAACTCACCAACGATAAACCGCAGCTGATCCGGGGTGATGCCAACACCGTTGTCCCGGACAACTATCTCAATAATGGACCCGTCAATACCAGCCTTGATCAGAAGTTCCCCCTGTTCAAGCCGCTCAAGGCCGTGAAGAATGGCGTTCTCTACCAGGGGCTGGACTGTTAGCGGCGGAATGAGGCAGTCCTCTGCAGCGTCTTCAAGGAGGATAGTTGCCCGGATTCTGCTGCCAAATCGGGTCTCCTGGATTAGTAAGTAGTCTCTAACGTGGCTCATCTCCTGCCGCAAGGTTACAAGCTTGTCAATCTGCCTTAGAGTGTACCGGAGTAGTCTTGCCAGGGCCTGGCTTACCCGGGCTGTCTCATCGGCGCCCTCCAGGAGGGCCTGGCCGGCGATAGTTCCCAGGGTGTTGAAGAGAAAGTGGGGGTTGACCTGAGCCTGGAGTGCCCTGATCTCGGCGAGGCGAAGCGCCTCCTCCAGCTCAGCGTTGACCCTCATCTGTTCTACGAGCCTGGCCTGAAGTTCCCGGAGTTGGCCCTTGATGTCAGGCACTACTAGGCGCCCCCCTTCAGACCACTATTCTTCGAACCTTGACCCTCTGGGCCTTGGCCGGGGATCAGCTCAAGGTTTGTCCTTGCAACCTTAATCCTGATTCCCCCGCCGAGGTCAACCTCGGCCATCCTGAGCCTGGCCCCAACATCGTTGGTCACAAGGCCGGGGAATATCTCTGTAACTGTGCCGGTCTGCCCAAACCCTCTTCCCTGGAGAACCCTTACCCGGGACCCCTCCCTCAGGGAGGCCAGTCTCAGGTCCAGCCCAACACCGGCAGTGGTGTCCATAGGGCCCAGTTGGTTCGGAACTATAACTTCGGGCCGCACAATTCCCGCCCTGATCTGCGTTGCTCCTGAAACCGACGCCCTCCTTCCGTCAAGGGACTGGAGCAGCTTGAAGGTCTCAGGCACCATTGCAAGGGATCCAAACCCCTCGGTTATTACTAGCGACAACGGAATTTCCTCATGGCCCGTTGTTCCCGCCCCGATGGCCTCCCCCAGGAACCGATCCAGATCCTGCTTGTCAGCGCTACCGCAAACAATTGCCCTTACCCCTAGCCTGGCGGCCTCTTCAATGGCGGAGAGACTGACCTTGAAACAGCACACAAGGATCATTCCCCTGAACTCCACGCCGAGGTCATTTTTGCTAAGGGTCAGGTGGCGGTTGAGGCTGACCACCTTCAAGATCCCTGTTATCTCGGGGCCAACACCGAATATCCCCTGGACGAGGGCTCCTGCCGTCTCTATTACCACCTCTTCCTCGGGCTTGACGGACACGACCGTACCTGGAATAAAGGCCCGGATTGGAACGGGGAGTCCCCTGATAGTAACCCTTCCGGTCCGTCTTGACACCCGCTCAATCGTTCCAGCCATTGGAGATACCACTCTCTTGGAGAAGAACCCCAACGGTTCGGGCCGCGACGCGATCAGGTCTCCCTCTTCAACCATGTCGCCCTCCCTGACCGCTATAAACCTGCCGAGATTGTCCGGCATTATGTCAAGTTGAGCGGGGATGTCAACGTACTGTATGTATCCGCCAGGGTTAATCTGGGCTATGACCTGGTCTGGAGTGACAGTATCCCCTACCTCCACCAGCACTTTACCACCGACGGGAAGGCGGCGGGATCTACGAATCACTTCCTGACCACCAACCCTAAGGCCTGATCGGTACAGGTCAGACACCGTGGCCACCCTCCTCCCAAGCTGAGAGGACCTGGTCTGGATAGACCCCCAGGCTTGACCACCATCTGAGGAGCTGACGCCTGCGGCTGGAGGGGTCCAAGGCAATGGTCAGGGGCCGGCCCCTGGTATCAACGATCAATCCCAACTCGCTCTCATTAAGCCTCTCTTTAATTGGTCTACCAGGCCCTGCCCCTACATCCCAACCGGTCATCGGTGTCACCGTCACTGTGGCAGGTCCGTCAGTAAGGGCAACCACAAACAACTGATTAGCCCCCAAGGCTCGCAGTCGCTGGCGTCGGCCTGTATCACATTCCACTACCAGATCAAGGATGCTGACACTAGCGTCGCCTGCCTGAAGGGCTGTTCTTTCAGGTACTGGAGTCAGGCAGGTTGCCAACTGAACCAGGACCTCATCGAAGAGGATCTGCCGGGCCGCCTCCGGCCTGCTCTGGGCCAACAGCCCAAGCTGTGGCAGCAGGTACTGGGTCTCCGCGTAGATGTCGGTAAACCCCATGGGCTGGAGTGAGTCTATCAAGATTGACGCCACCTGACGCCTATCAGGGGCATGAGCCAACACACCACCACTGCCAATGATTGAGTTAACCTTCATCATGTCGAGAAGGGGGCCCTGCTCGACCCCCTGATTGAATATATCGTCCAACCGACGGTGGCGAGGGACCCCCTTGAGGCCAACAATCATCTTATTGTGGCTTTCAAGGGACAGGCGCAGGGCTTCCCTGGCGAGGGCGTGTTCCAGAGCCAAGTCCTCCCAGGTCTCCGGAACCAGGGCCGGCCTGATCATCTTGTTGGCCACACCATTGTGGAGATTAACAGTCCCCACCGATGGCAGCCAGCGGCTTACTGAGGATTCACCTGCCTGCTTCACAACGTTGGCCGCTGAATAGCTCATTCCCAGGTTTGCGCTGACGCTCCGGTGAAGGGTGCGGTCAACAACAGAGAAGACGTCAGTGGTGGCTCCGCCGATGTCCACGCCCACCAGGACACCCTTGACTTCCTCAGCAATCATCAGCATCGCCTGTCCGGCGGCGCCGGGGGTAGGCATGATACCCTCATCGACGAGGTGTTGAAGGCCAAGGTAGTTGGGGGCATGGGCCATTACATGGTTCATGAAGATCTGTTGGATAGCGCTTGTAGCCGGGAGAAGGTTCTCTTCCTCCAGGCGTGGGCGCAGGTTTTCAACGACCCTGAACTCGGTGACGGGGCTGAGGATCTGCTCAAGAAGGGGGGCGGCATCCTCGTTACCGGCAAATACAATGGGTATGCCCCGGCTCTGGCCAAAGCGCGGCTTTGCCGCCGCCAGAAAGAAGAGCTCCCCAAGGCCCAGGACCTGTGAGATATTGCCGCCGTCGATGCCACCGGATATGAGGACAATGTCCGGCCGGAGCTGCCTTATCTTGTCAATGCGCTGGTAGGGATGACGACCATCATCAACGGAGATGACCCCCGTTACCACCGCTCCCGCTCCAAGAGCCGCTCGTTGCGCGCTCTCAGCTGTGATGGCGCCGATAACCCCAGCCACGGTCATCTGCAGTCCGCCGCCAGCGCTACTGGTGGCTATGAAGAGGTCGTCGCTTGCGCTGGTTCCACTCTGCTGGCCGCTTCTCGGCAGTCCATCCATAAGCGTGAGCCCAGTGGCCTCCTCGAGCCCTTCTACTGCGCTGCGCACGCCGTAGGTTACATCCTCATAGGGGGCTTCCACCGTTGTTGGCGCCTCACTGTACCCGGCTATATGGTATTTCCCATGGGCACCCAGGAGCAACAGGGCAACCTTTGTGGTTGTACTGCCGCAGTCAAGGGCAATTATCCTGTTGGGGGTATGACCCTTAGTCCCTTCAGCCCTGCTCAAAGCTGCTCCTCCCTTTTGCACAAGGTTGGCCAGCGCAGGCCTTGCCTCTTCTGGAGTAGACTGAGCTGCTCCCGCATAATCCTGCTGGGTTGGGATGGAAAAGGCCCACTCACTAAGGAATTCCATGAGTGGGCCCTGATACCTTCATTCCCCGGTTTGCAGCTGGCCACTTACCAACTGCTGACTAGAAGAGCCTCTTCACCTCTGAGAGGGCGCAGGCAGCCCTGGCCTCCTCCAGTTCACTTCCGGACACAATAAATGTTACTAGTTCCTTTGTCTCACCGGCCTTGAGGGTTATCCGCCTGGCGGTAGGACCTGTGAATATCTCTCCCTTACCAATGTCCTCAAGGTTGATGGCATGGCAGCTGTAAACCCCAAGGACCTGTCTGGTCCCCTTGATGGGGAATGCCAGGGAGCGGACCGGCCTAATTCCGGGGTGATCAGCCAAGAAGCGGTGCTCCTGAAGCCTGGAACCGTAGTGATAGATGGGTACGCCCTTCTCGGTCTTCAACCGGGGGAAGATGGTCCAACCCGCGAAGAACCCCTTGTGGGCGCCGGCGCTGTTGTCCAACCGCAGCACCATGGCCAGGATATTGGAGCCCGGCAGGGTCAGGTACTGAACGCTGATCTTCAGGCCCCGCAGCCTCTCCCATCGGAAGGTGCCTTCAAGGCCTACTCCCCTCCAATGGTGGCCACCATCACCCCGTCGCTCTACCGCGGTGGCGGTAAGGCTTTCCTTGGCGAGACGGGTCTCCTCACCCCAGTGCCTGATGCTGATGATGGGATGAATCCCGCCATACCAGGGCTTTACCGGGCCATACTCCGTCACATCGGGGTAGGGGGTGTTCAGTTGATTATCCCCGCCGCCAGAGGTCAGGGAGTAGACCGAGGCGCAGTGACTGGCGTCAACCCCAAAGGAAAGAACGCCGTTGTCAACGCTACCCCTCAGTCCATCGGCAACCTTGACGGCTACCTCGCCTTCGCTGCTGGCGGTCACCACCAGTGGTACCTGGTAGCTGCGCTCCCTTAGCTCCTCAATCATGCTGACAGTAACTGAATAGACCCCAGGCATGATCCCGCTACCTGCTCCGCCATGGGCGCTGGTAGCCCCTGCTGCAGGTACCTCAATGGGCATCTCGAAGCTGCTGTCTCTGGTTACTCCTGAGAACTCCGCCGAGAGAACGGGTTCAGCCAGACCCAACTGCTCGGGGAGCTCCGCCCTGAGGGATCCCGTGAGGGCCCTCCTGCCAACGGTCCTGAGTGAGAGGGAGAACCCATCTCCGCCACTGGATCCAATGACAGGTACCGCCGGTGTCGCTACCAGGTCAATCGCTGCCACCGGGGTCCCAGGAACAGCGCTGTCCAGGTAACCAAGGCCATCCAGGCCCTGAATGCCAGGAGACCTGGAGGGGCCCTGCTCTTCACCACTTGACACGTGACCGCCGCTGCAGAGCTGCTTCCACAGGCGGCGGACATCCAGCCAGCTACCAGAGCCTACCTTAATATAGTGAGTCTCAAGGTCAAGACGCTGTCCGGGCTCCACCTGGATGCTGTCCTCGAGAACGGGCAGGAAATAATCCCGGGAAAAGACGTTCTTGTCGGTCTTGGGCCAGGCCAACCCAATTACCGCCTCTCCTGACTGCAGGGCGGCCCAGTTTTCACTCAGCCCTTCAGGCTTCCTTGGCAGGTCGTATCCCCCTGAGGGAAACTCTTCCAGCGTATACTCATCTGCCAAAAGTCCCTGGGCCAGCGGCAGGTAGATTGTGCCGGTTGTGTGATCTGCCCAGTAGCCTCGCTGGATCTTGATGTTATAGGTGCTGCCGGAAGCATTGACCAGATAGGCCTTGAGGGCCAATTCTCCGTTGGAGGAGAAGAGGGTCTCCCGGACTACGCTGAGGCCGGGCCGCTTCCTGGACTCAACGGAAGAAGAAACCTGGATCGCCCCACCCTCTACTGCCGGAACTAGGGACAGATGGTGCTCAAGTTCCCGCAGTTCGTTGGGCCAGGAAGGCGGGACCACGCTCAGGCTCTGCCCGCAGAGGGTCTGGCCGGTGTGCTTGTCCAGAATCTTGATTGTACCGCCCTTTCTTGTCACTTCAAGGCGGTAGTTCTGGGTCTCGACAACAGCGGTATCCTCCTCAAGGTCACCCAGCATCTGTCCGAAGGCTAAGGCCCGGAGGTGGAAGGTCTTTAGAGACCTTCTCAGCAGCTGCTCAAGCTCCCGGCCGGCGATGGCCGTTATAGTAGCGTAGGCCTTGATGGGGTAAACGCCGCCCTTGCCGGCCCCCACCAGGGTCAACGGGACTGAGAGCTCGCCGTAAGCATCAAGGCTGAAGGGGGTCTCAAAAGGTTCAATGCCAAGGCTTGTGCAGCCGGTAAGGCCCAGGATCCCGCTGACGGCCTCATCGCGATCGTTCTTGAGGGTAAAGGCTATGTCCCTGGACTGTCCCACCGCCACTGACCGCTGCTCAACAGGGAGGTCAATTGTAACGGGTTCCTTGACCCGGATGCCGGCGGCCAGTGTAAAGACATCCCTCCCCATGATGAACTGGGCTTCTGCCCTGTGGGCAGGTTGATGCTCTTCCTTGACCTTGGCCTCTGGGGAGAGACTGATGGCAGTGGCCAACTCCACACCCTTACCGACGGCAATGTCCAGGGTGTGCCGCGATGAGCAGTTAATCCCATCGTCGCCGGTGGTAATAATGGTAACCTGCCCAGGGGTAGCGCCGGTCTGCTCCGTGACCAGCAGGCCGATCCTGGCCTCCCGGTCTGAGCCAAAGGTGGCGTCTTGTTTTGATACCAGACAACTGGCCTCAAGGGTCGGTGTCTTGATGGCGGCAATCCGGCGCGCCTCGCGGTCGACGACAGCCTCCAGAAACTCACTACCCGCCTCCCAACGGTAGGTGTAAGACTTCACGCCCTGCCACTCCTGTTCGTCTTCCTCTACCCTGAGGTCTCTCACCTGGGTACCGTACCAGGAGTGCTGGGCAAAGAACCTCTTACCATAGGGGGTTCCCATGATGGCAGGAATGTAGTTCTCCATTTTAACATTGGTGTCCGGTCGCCAGAAGAAGCCAATCTTCTTATAGAGGGGGACCGCCTTCATGTTACCGGACCAGGTATCGAGGTCCAATCGCCTGTAACTCAGCTCGTGGGTCTTCTCCACGCACCACTTAAGGAGCATCTTACCAACACCCTTGCCATGGCAGGTTGGGGTTACGTTCAGGAGTGACACGTAGAGGATCTCAGGGTCATCCGGACGCTCAACCAGCTCACAGAAACCGATGACATGGTCTCCGTCGACGGCAAGGTTGATGGCGACGGAGTCACGGCTTTCCATCCATTCCTTGATCCTGTCTGCGTCAAAGGGAACGCCCCCGGAAAACCCTCCGGGCCATGCCTCATCGCTGTCATTCCACATCCTGGCCAGGGCTGGCGCCCACTTGTCATCATAAGACATCATCTTCACCGTCGTCGCTGCGATTTTTGCCATCCTTGAAACCTCCTGAGCCCTATGGCCCCGCAGACCGCGGGAACCATATGAACCATATTAGATTGTTGACCTAGCAATCCTTGGAGTAGATGATCTTGCGAATACTGTCGTACCCGAGATAGTATCTATCCATCAGTTCGGGGATGCTCATGCCCTCCTCATGATCCCGGCGGATGCTGTCGTTCCGCCGCTTCAGACGAGCGTGGGTCCCATTTACCTTCCCCCAGCCGCGCCTGGACGTGGTAGGTCTCGGTACATAGAGTTGAGCCCCCTGAATGTGTTCTTGCACCTTCCTCAACAGATCCTCGGGTAGAACTTCCTTAGCGTTCAGGTACTTTGCCATGGTGCTTGCTAACCTCCCCAACAAAAAACGGCCGCGGGGACTGCCGCGGCCGCAAGAACACACACTGTTCCTGATAACCTCTACCGGAAAGACAAATCCCAGGTGCCACTAGAACCCGGGAACTCTCCTCTGTGGATCTGTTGTCGGTGCCCGTTACAGGAACGGGTGCAAGTTCCTATGCCTTAGACAACAGCTCCAGGCCGGTGGCAGTCATTAATGGTAGGATACCTACCAGAACATCTGGAGACATCTCCATGAAGCGTACGAAGCCCCTATTCATAATCATCTGGCTGCCACCTCCTTTCGTGTACTAAAGCACAATGTCGTCATTTACTGGGCTATCGTAACACAACCCCTCTCTTGATGTCAAGACCGGTTTTTGCCAACTGGTGTCTGGCTGTTCTTCTAACCCGCCGGGGCCGGGCATAGTGTTTTATTGACTGCTAACTTCCAGACGCGTCTGGACCCGTACTCTATGGGGCTTAGATGGTAAGTCCCCATCCAGCGCTGGGCAGGTTCCGGCAGGAAGGGAGGATGCTAATGATCGTGGTTGGCCGCAGGTGGGTATGGTTAGTGGGCGGGATCGTGGCCCTAGCGCTGATGATTGGTGTGAGCCTGGCTGGCGGAGGCATGTACTCCCTTCTTCCTGTAATTCCTCCTCATGATGGCTGTGAGGGCGCCATGGAGTGGGGTTTCTGGATGTCTTCCGGGGAGACCGTGGTAACCGCTGATCCTCCCACGGGTGAACTGATGATCGTCATTGATGTAAGCACAAGGACCCTGACTCTTATGGCCGATGGGCAGCCCTTTAAGAAGTGGCCCTGCGCCGTTGGCAAGCCCAGCACCCCGTCGCCAATTGGGGAGTGGAAGGTGATCTCCAAGAGCTACAACTGGGGAGGGGGTTTCGGGTCGCGGTGGCACGGGCTTAATGTCCCCTGGGGCATCTACGGCATCCATGGGACCAATAAGCCGGGATCCATTGGCACAGCCGCCAGTGGTGGCTGCATCCGCATGTTCAACCGCCACGTTGAGGAGCTTTTCCAATACACAAAGGTCGGAACCCCCGTGGTCATCACAGGGCGCAAGATCTACCCCAGCTTCAGCAGGATCCTGAAGCAGGGGAACACCGGCAGGGATGTTGTCGCCCTGCAACTGCGACTGCGGGACGCCGGGTTTGATATCGGTTGGGCCGACGGGCGCTACGGTCCAGCTACCGTCCAAGCCATCAAGGCACTACAGAGTCTCTACGGACTCCCTGCTACAGGCGAGGCCGACAATAATGTATACTACCTGCTTAACCTCAAGTAGGAGGGTGCGGAATCTGAAGGAGGTCATGACCGTTGAAGGCCGTAACTGACGTGAAGGAACGGGTGGGACGGGTCTGGCGCGCTACCATCGCTATTGGCCTCATTGCCATGTTGCTTATGGCATTAATGGCCTCCGGGTGCCGCCGAAAGGTCGGCGACCAGGATTGGTCCTTTGTGCCGGACCCTGGGGCTGAAATTGACCCCACCCGGACATACACCATTGAACTGTGGGACTACGATCTCCCAATCTCTTGGGCTGATGGGAACTACCAGACCTTTGTCGATGAGGTCATTGCCTCCTTCACAGAGCTTTACCCTAATGTCCAGGTGGTCTACCGGCAGCTTGACTATGAGACGGGGTCCGAGGAACTGGCAGAGGCCCTTAGGGAGGGGACCCCTCCTGACCTCTACATGAACTTTGGCCCCCATCACGCCCTGCACCCCAGACTGCAGTTGCCTGTTGAGGGCTACCTGTCAGAGGAAGACCTTGCGGGATTTGAGCCGATTGCCCTCTCTCTTCTGAGCTACAAGGCTGGTATCTGGGCATGGCCCCGGTGGCTCGCCGTTCAGACCTGGGCTGGGAACAGAGCCCTGCTAGAGGAGGCCGGGGCAAATACAGAGAGAATTCAGCAAGAGGGATGGACCTGGGAGGAGTTCATCGGATTAGCCGAAGCGGTGCAGCGTGAGAAGAGCCATGTCTACGGTCTGGTGACAAATCCTAAACCAGTACTCCTCTTCAATCACATCATGAGGGGTTGCGGCGCCTCTGCCCTGTTCTTTGCGGGCGAAGGCGCCGCCCTCTATGAAGTCGCTGCCCAAGAACCGCCTGAGGGCTCCGGGGGCGGTGAGGGCGAGGGCGATGAGGGCGAACCCCCAGCCCAGGACATTGCCCCCCCAGTTCCCGGCTGGAGCCCCGGGCAGATTGAAACTGCTCTGGGCCTTGTGAAGGAACTCCGGGATAAGAGTCTTCTGCCCCTGGCAGGACGGGGCTATGAACGTCCCTTGGAGTATTTCTGGGAGCACAGGGCCATGGCAATGGCAGGCTTTGGGACCTGGGTATGGCATCAGTCGGCGTGGCGCCAGAAGCGGATTGATAAGAGGGACCTGTACCCCGCCAAGGGCAATGTCAACGTGGTCCTTCTGCCCATCCCCCACCTTGAGGGCCAGGCGGTTGCGGCGCCGGTGTCCTGTGCTGCCCTGATCCCCTTCCGACAAGCGGAATACAAGGGCGATGACCACACAAGGGTTGTGATGGCCTTCGCCAAGCACTTCATCACCGGTATGGGGGCGTGGCCAGCAGCGGAACTGGGCCATGTTCCACCGCTCATCATGGACCAGCAGCTGTGGCACCAGGAGATCCAGTTGGACGATGCCAACGGCCGCTTTATTGTGGACTACTGCCGGCAGGGCCTGGCGCCCTTTGGCGCTGACCCGACGGTGGCTCAGGCCGAGACTGAGTTCCGCGAATCAATCCTGACGCCAGCCCTTGAGGGCTTCATCGGTGGTGACATTGAGCCGGAGGAACTCGTGGAGCGATTGACAAGGGGCCTGGACCGCCTGGACCCTGTTCCGCGCGACCCGTAGAGGATCTAGGTGTCGCCCCGGTAGTTTGGGGCCTCTTTTGTGATGTCGACATCGTGGGGGTGGCTCTCCCTCAGGCCAGCGCTGGTGATCCTGATGAACTCAGTATCGGTGCGAAGCTCCTGAATGGTTTCAACACCGCAGTATCCCATCCCGGCGCGGAGGCCGCCCACAAGCTGAAATATGGTCTCTGACAGGGGCCCCCGGTAGGGTACCCGGCCCTCAATGCCCTCTGGCACAAGCTTGAGGGCATCTTCCTGTTGAAAGTAGCGGTCGCTGCTGCCCTTGCGCATTGCCCCCAGGGAGCCCATTCCCCGGTAGACCTTGAAGCTGCGGCCCTGGTAGATCTCAAGATCACCGGGGCTCTCTTCGGTTCCCGCCAGAAGACTGCCGATCATGACAGTATGGGCCCCGGCGGCAAGGGCTTTCACAAGGTCGCCCGAGTACTTCACACCGCCATCGGCAATTACTGGTACCCCATGGGCTGAGGCGGCCTTGGCGGCCTCGTAGACGGCCGTAATCTGGGGCACACCAATGCCCGCTATGACCCTTGTGGTACAGATGGACCCCGGGCCTACGCCGATCTTGACCCCATCGGCCCCCGCTGCAATCAAGGCCTCGGCGCCTTCACCCGTTGCCACATTGCCGGCTATTACCTGTAGTCCAGGGAACTCAGTCTTGATGGCCCTGACCATGTTAGCCACATTGCGCGAGTGGCCGTGGGCAGTGTCAATGACAATGACATCAACACTGGCATCTACCAGGGCGGCGGCCCGCTCCATGGAATCGGGGCCCGTTCCCACGGCAGCACCCACAATGAGCCGACCCTTGGCGTCCTTGGCCGAGTTGGGATACTGGCGCGTCTTCTCAATATCCTTAATTGTTATAAGCCCCTTGAGATTGAAGTCAGCATCAACCAGGGGCAGTTTCTCAATGCGGTGGTGTGCCATTAAGCTCTTGGCTTCATCAAGGGTAGTCCCTACCGCGGCAACAACCAGGTTATCCTTTGTCATCACTGCTTCCACCGGCACACTCATGTCTTCAATGAACCGGATGTCCCTGTTTGTCAGCAGGCCAATCAGCCTGGTCCCCTCAACAATTGGCACCCCTGATATCCGGTACTTGCTCATCAAGGCCTCGGCGTCTTCCACGGTATGGCCCGGCGACAGGAAGATCGGGTTCGTAATCACCCCGTGTTCCGAACGCTTCACCGTATCAACCTCAGAGGCCTGGTCCGCAATTGACATGTTCTTGTGAATGATACCGATACCGCCCTCACGGGCCATTCCAATTGCCAGGCGGGACTCTGTGACGGTATCCATACCAGCGGATACAATGGGGATATTCAGGGGGATCTCCCTGGTCAACCAGGTGTTGACCTGAACCTGGCTGGGGAGAACGCTAGACTCGGCAGGGACAAGCAGGACATCATCAAAGGTCAGGCCCACCCTGGCAGACCTGGGGTCGCGAAGCATAGAAGCATCTTCACTCACGTGGTGGCACACCCCTCTCAATGGCTCACATCGTCGGCTGTTTATTATTAGAAAGTATAGCACAGGCCGGAGTCAGCGGGCAAGGCAAAGAAACTCGCTGATGTGAAACACCGGAAGAGAATGTCCTTCCCTTCTGAGAGAGCTCTCGATCTGTTGACGACATAGGGGACAGCTAGTGACAACGATCTCTGCGCCTGCCTCTATTATCTCCTCTACCTTGCCACCGGATACAGCCCGGGAAAGCCCGGGGTGGAAGATGGTAAAGGACCCAGCAGCGCCACAGCAGGAGCTGCTCTCCTGTCCTCCCTGAAGGTTAGGGTTGGTTCTGCCCAGACCCGCCTCAACCAGAGCGGTACCGATGGCATCAGGGTCAGGATCGCCCTTGTCGCAGTCCATGTGACATGGGTTGTGATAGAAGATCCTCTGGGGCCCACTAGACCCATCGCCGACTACTGGAGGACTTACCTCTCCTCGTTGAAAGAGGGCGGCTATGTGTACCACCCTGGCGCCCATATCACGAGCCGCTTCTGCCCTGGTGCTGTCGCCTTCGGCGGAAAACCACTTGCTGTAGGATCTCAGGGCCTTGGCGCAGGTGGGGCAGTCAACCACAATGGTCTCCACCTCAGGGGTGGCCAAAAGGTCGAGATTGCTCCGGGCCAGAGCCAGGGCTTGATGGCGGTCGCCAGCGCCCCAGGCGGGCATCCCGCAACAGACAGTGTCCGGCACTGTGACCGCCTGTCCCAATAGGGCCAGGGTGGCGTGGCCCACCTGGGGCTGCAGGTACCGGGACAGGCACCCGGGATAGTAGACGACGGATGACGAACCCTTCCTGGCGGGCAGCCCGATCCCACCAGGCGGAACCTTCCCTGCAAGGTCTCTCACTGCCAGGGGAACTAAAGGCCCGATGGAGCTTGTGGGGTCGTTGAGGGCGCTCCTCAGCCCGGTGCGGTCGGCTACTAACAGAAGCCGCGCCCAGGCCGAAAGGAACCTGTTGCTCCCCAATGCTGCCAGGAGTAGCCGCTTGGCGAAGTCCACACCCTCTTCCTGGGCCAACCACTGCCGGACAGCTATCACCGTCTCATCAACGGGCACCCCATTGGGGCAGCGGTGGGCGCAGCGGCCGCAGAGGAGGCAGGTGTCAAGCATCATCTTGAGCTCCCGGGTTGACTCCAGGTGCCCCTGAAGCCAGGAGCGGATCAATTGGAGACGCCCCCTGGCCAACCGCAGCTCGTGATGGGTGACAGCAAAGGTGGGACAGACCACCCTGCAGGAACCGCAGCGGCTGCAATGCCCTATTTCCTTTAGTATCTGGTCTCTATCAAACACCGGCAACAGTCACCTTCTCCTAAACAAACTTGCCCGGGTTAAATAGACCCTCAGGGTCGAGGGCCCTCTTGACGGCCCTGGTCAGGGCCATCTCTGTTGGCCCAAGCTCCCCCTGGAGATAATCCTTCTTTGCCAGCCCGATCCCGTGTTCGCCGGAGAGGGTGCCTCCCAGCTCCCAGGCGGCCTCAAATAGCTCTCTGATGGCCTCCTCGGCTCGCTGGATTTCCAGATGATCCTGGGGGTCGACGATGAAGTTGGGGTGAAGGTTGCCGTCGCCAGCGTGGCCATAGATCACCGTTGCGAGACGGTGCTTCTCCCCTATCTCGCGCGTTCGCATAATCATGTCAGTAATCCTGCTGCGGGGCACAGTGGCGTCCTCAACAATCTTCCCCGGCTTAATCCGGACGGTGCTGGGTGAAACGGCCTTGCGAGCTCGCCATAGCTCCGCCCGCTCCCTTTCGTCTGCTGCCCGCCGGACAGATGTAGCCCCCGCGGCCCTGCAGATGTGGCTCACCTTTTCCGATTCCTCTGTGACGGCCTCCGTGAGACCGTCGACCTCAATGAGCAATACCGCTGCCGCGTCCCTGGGTAGACCGCTGGGTTGATAGCTCTCAACACACTGGATCGCCGACTGGTCCAGGATCTCCAGCGTACTTGGAACCACACCAGAGCTCACAATGGCCTCAATAGCCTGGCCTGAGGCCTGCAGGGTGTCAAAGACCGCCAGGAGAGTGCCGGTAGCCTCCGGGAGTGGGATTAGATTCAGGGTAGCGGCGGTTATGATCCCAAGGGTGCCCTCAGACCCCACCATCAACGCCATGGGGCCGCCTGGACCTCCCCTGGCTGGGCCCCGGAGGGTCAGGTGCTGACCGGCGGCGGCCACAATCTCAAGGCCGGCCACGTAATCGATGGTTGTTCCGTACTTGTACCCGCGTGGCCCCCCAGCGCCTTCAGCGATGTTGCCACCGATGGTCGAAAAGTCTGAGCTGGCAGGATCAGGAGGGTAGAAGAGGTGGTGACTCTCGGCAAGACGGTGGAGATGGGTTGTGATGTAACCGGCCTCAACAGTGACAAGGCGCTGTTCCTGGTCAAGGGAGATGACTGAATTCATTGAGGTCAGATCAATGACAATCCCGCCGCGGGCCGGCACCGAGCCGCCGCTAAGACCGCTGGCTGCTCCTCTCGGCACAATCGGGATGCCCTCCTCATAGGCGGCGGCAACGCAGCCCATCACCGCCTCCTTGGAGCTGGGCAAGACAACAGCCTGTGGCGCTGCCCTGAAGAGGGTACCATCGTAGGAATAGGAGAGGAGGTCCTCCCATTTAGTGAAGACCCGGCTCGCGCCGACAATGGATTGAAGCCTTCTAATGAAGGCCTTTGAGAGGGGCTTGGGTCTGGCAATGGCATCGACATTCCCTAGCATCATAATCCCACCAGATTGACATCGTTTTTGACATCATCTTTATAACTCTATTTGGCAGCTCTTCTCTCTAATAGTATCGAAACCAGTGGCCGTGGGCCAGTGGTCTATGTTGCCAGCGCTCCGGTATCATCAAATTGCAGGGGCGTTGAGGGGCCGGTGGCCTCAAGCAGCAACCCGTGTTGGGTAATGAAGGATCCCTCATCACCCTCGGCGGCCCTTGAGCGATCCGCCGCCCTAAGGCCCTCGGCGGCCCTCAAGCCATCGAGGACAGTTGTGGAGACCAGTAGCGCGTCTAGATGCAACGTATTGGCGATAATCACAGCGGTTGTGGGACTGTCCAGGCTGGCCCAGGCGGCCTCAATAGCCCTGCGGTCAGTGGGGAAGACCAGGGGAAGCTTACCCCTGTCCAGGAAACCCGTTGTGATGCAGTTGAGGTAGGTTGCCCTGCGGTCAATCTTCTCCTCAACCCTGCTGGTGGTGAAGTCGGCAAGCCCAATCCCGTTGGCGTTGCCCTTCGATGCCTCGGAGAGGTCGAGGGCCACCAACCGCCTTGCTGTCACTGGCGAACGGGCCGTGAGGGCAGGCACGCCCCAGCGTCCTGTCACATTCGGGTCCATGCCCGTTCCGCTGAAGTCCTTGCCAGACTGGCGAATGACGAGAAGGTCAATGTCATCTACGGGAAGGCCGGGCATGTAGCCCTGGGCTGTCCGGAGTAATCGGGCATCGGCCTCCAGGAACCTGTGGGCTGGAACTCCGTGGAGTTGGGCCACATCACCATAGGCGTTTTCCACGATGGCGAGGCCGCCCCCGATGCGGCCAGTAGCGATGGCGGCCCGGGTAATCTCAGTTATGGCCGCCTCCATTCCCTCCGGGCCCATACTGTGTACCATCTGGGCCCCGGCCTGCTGTCCCAGGCCCACGGCAACCATCTTACTCAGCCCGCTGGCGATAGATCCCATGAAGGATGTGTGGGGCTTAACGCGGTTAATCACCAATATCAGGTCGCAGTCGGCTGCCGCGGGGTGCATGTTCACCGGCTGGCCGGTGGCGGTTCTGGCCACCACCTCTGCGCCAGGGTCGAAGACAATCGGCGCCCCCAGGGTGCCTTCGTCCAAGCCCAGGGCGGCCAGGGTCGCCCTCTGCCCTGCTGCCGTTCCCCCTCCGTGACTGCCCATGGCCGCCAGGAATACCGGTCTCGCTCCCTGGGCCGCCACCAAACGGGCGGCAGATCGTAGAATGGCAGCGATGCTCCCTATGCCGCGACTGCCCACCGTTATCCCCACTACGGGCTTGTTGTTGGCGTCCCGCAGTTGGCCCCCAACCGCTGACCGCCCTTGACCCCTGAGGGCCGTCAACCGCTCTGCCAGGCCTGACCCCCGGAAGGCCTGTTCAAGGGCAAGCTCCATGTCGCCGACCTGGGGGCGCGGCAATGCCTGCCTGACGGGGACAAACTCTGGTAGTGTCGAAATACCATCGGGTGGTGTCACGGCTGACCTTTCCTTCCTGGACCTCTCTAATCAGTCTATGCCAATGACAATCCTGACGCCTAACGGTGGAGCTTGCTTATCTCGTAGTAATCAAGGGCCCACTTCTCCAGGCCCTCTCGCTCCTGGCCGCTGACCTCTCGCACCACCTTCGCTGGTACGCCGAGGGCTAGTGAGCCAGGGGGTATTACCTTACCCTCAGGCACCAGAGCTCCTGCCCCAATAATACTGCCCTCCCCAATCTCGGCTCCATTGAGGACGATGGCCCCCATACCAATGAGGCACCGGTCCTCGATGGTGCATCCGTGAAGAACAGCCCTGTGGCCAGTGGTGACATAACTCCCAATTGACAGCGGCCTACCATAATCAACGTGAAGGGTGCAACCATCCTGGATGTTCGTGTAATCGCCAATTGTTACAGGGGCTAGATCGGCCCTGATTATGGCGCCATACCAGATGCCCGCATGGGCCTTAACGGTGACATCGCCAATAATCTGCGCTGTTTCGGCGATAAACGCCTCCGGATCAATGCTGGGCTTCCCCTGGGGTAGTTCCTTTAGCAAGTGACAACAACTCCTTTTGCGTGTGTGGCGGTGCCTCTTCCCTGCCTGGGGGTGGCCTCCATCTCTATTCCCTTCTCTATTCCTTTGCTGCAAGCCCCGTCTTCACAAAGACCCAGGGGGCGCCGACGCTAGCCCATAGCCCCACGATGGCGTACCTGATGAAGTTACCGATGGCCATGTCAGGCAGCACGAGCTTAAGGCCCTGCCTCAGAGCCAGCAGGATTAAGAGGCCCAGGGCGACCTTTATTAACTGCTGCCAAAGGGCGCCGCTTGATTGAAAACTCACAAACTCCTCTTCCACGACATAGCCAACGGTCAGGCCCCACAGAAACCCAACCGTCAGGATGGCATGGGGCACACTATAGGGGACGAGGAGAAGCAGCGGTAGAACCGCTGCCAGGGCCAGTTGCCCTGGAAAACCTATTGTGACGGCAAACTGGGTTCGCCTCTGCCAGGCGTCAACCGCAAGCAGGGCGCCTATGAAGAGAATAGCAAGGCCCAGGCCGCCAACAAGGTCTACCGGGTAATGAAGCCCGAGATACACGCGGGATAGGGCCACGGAGAGAACAATGGCAGCGGCAAGGGCCCAGACCCACGCCTTCTTGGTTACATAAGCCAGGTACCCCCAGACGGTGGCTGTCCCCTGGGCATGGCCGCTGGGAAAGGCATAGCCAGGGTAGGGCTTCAGGACCCTGACCTCGGCGGCCGAGGGCCGCGGGTTTGCCACCCAGTCCTTGACGGCGCCGTTAGCATAGATTGAGACCAGAAACAGGGCGCTCAGGCGGAACCCGAAGCGCTTGTCAACAGCCCAGTAGACGATGGGCAGTGCCAGGATATAGAATATCTCGTCTCCCAGGCGGGTGACGGTAAGGAAATAGGCGTCCCAAAAGCTGTTACCCATGGACTGCAGAGCAACAATCAGGTCAATGCCGGTAAACCAACTCCCTGTCATCCCTAGTAATGGCAGCATCATTTAACCCCTCCCACTCATTCACTTGATTTCGATTTTCATTAATCGTTGAGTTGCCGTGGGGCGCTAACATGTTATCAGCTCTCTTGAGGCGGCGCGCTGGTACCCCTCCATAGAAGGCGCCGGCGGGGATGTCTCGGTTCACAAGGGAGTGGGCCGAGACCACCGCCCCATCGCCAATGCGTATGCCCGGGAGAACAGTGCAGTTGGCGCCTATGACTACATTCGACCCGATCTCCACCTTCCCCTTGCGCCAGGTCTTGATGAGATACTCATGGCCGAGGATCGCGGTGTTGAAGCCGATGACTGAATTATCGCCAATGGAGATCATCTCTGGAAAGAAGATGTCAAAGGTGGCCTCCAGCCCGACGGAGACCCTCTTTCCGACGGTCATTCCAATCCTGCGGTAGAGAGCGTTCTTCAAGGGCAGCCAGGGTAGATACCGGGCGACGGCGATGACTAAGAAGTTGATTACGACCCTGTAGGGGGCTACTGTCCGGGCCCAGTACCAGAGGGAATTATGTTGACCGGGACTGCGGTATTCGTTGTAACGGCGAGTCATTACAGCGCTCCTTTGGTTGTGATGCCGCCGCTTCAAATCTGGTGGGTTTTGGGCCTACCCACTGTAGGCAATCGCCTTTCCCACCTGCTCTTATTATGGCAACCTTGCCCGACCCGTTACCCCCACTTTTTCCAGAGATTATCCACAGTTATCAACAATTTGTCCACAGGCGCAAAGCCGCTCTTAACTGGGATTCCGGGATTCTATCCAAGTTATCCACAGCCGATAAAGGCGCTGTTGACACCCCTGATTTTATGTTAACGGTCTGTTAGGGCTGAGCCGGAGGCCGCCGGTGACGCAGGCCTACAGGCGTAGGGCCGCTTCTGCTCTAAAGTCGAGGGGGCTCGGTCCTTCCTGCTTGAACTGGTAGTACCCGGCACTGGCAATCATGGCGGCGTTGTCGGTGCAGAAAGCCAGCTGGGGCATGTGTAACTCAAGCCCATCGGCATCTGCCGCCGCCTTCATTGCCTCTCGCAGCAGGCTATTGGCTGCTACGCCCCCCGCCAGCACCACCCTACTGACACCGGTCTGCCTGACGGCTGCTAACGTCTTGTCAACAAGGACATCGACAACAGCGCTCTGAAAGCTTGCTGCCAGGTCCGCAAGGGCCTGGTGTGGCACGTGAGACTCCTCTCCACCGGAACCTGGCGAGGTGGAAGAAGCTGACTGGTCCTGATGAGCAGCAAGGCCATCGAAGGCCTTTGCAACGGCTGTCTTCAGGCCACTGAAGCTAAAATCCAGGCTCCCTTCCTCAAGATAGGCCCTGGGAAAGGCGAAGGCGGCCTTGTTGCCCGACCCCGCCAGGCCGTCTATCGCTGGCCCGCCCGGGTATCCCAATCCGATGTGCCGGGCTACCTTGTCAAAGGCCTCTCCGGCGGCGTCATCCCGGGTCCTGCCGAGGGTCTGCCAACGTCCATGATCCTCCACCCTGATCAGGTCTGTGTGGCCTCCTGAGACCACCAGGCAGAGGAAGGGGAAGGGTACCTCTTGGCCCTGGAGAAAGTTGCCGTAGATGTGGCCCTGGAGGTGATTCACCGCCACCAGGGGTTTCCCCCCGGACCATGCCAAGGCCTTGCCGGCCGCCACTCCCACCAGGAGGGCGCCGATTAGCCCTGGGCCGCGGGTGACGGCAATCAGGTCAATATCCTTCAGGCCAGTCCCGGCATCTTCAAGGGCCTGCTGCAAGACGGGCAGAATGGCCTCCAGGTGGCGCCGGGAGGCGATCTCCGGCACGACCCCGCCAAAGGACTGGTGGACAGCGACCTGGGAGGATATGATGTTTGACCGGAGTTTACAGCCATCCTCTACTACCGCTGCCGCAGTCTCGTCGCAGGACGTCTCAATTCCCAGTGTGAGCATTTATCCCTCAACCCCTTATATGCGTGCCCCCATGATCTTAGGGGTCCTTATTACTACCTTCCCTCAGTCAGGCGAACTCGGGACCAGAGTCGTCCTGGTACAGGTCCTTCTCCATTATGATCGCGTCTTCGTTGGTATCGGAGTAATAGCCCTTCCGGGTTCCCACGGGCCTGAAACCCAATCCACGGTACATGGACTGAGCCGGGTGGTTACCACGACGGACTTCAAGGGTCATGTAGGTGGCTCCCTCCTGGGCGGCCTGGGCGATCAGGTACTGCATCAGGACCTGGCCAAAGCCCTGGCGACGGTAGTCCGGTGAGATGGCGATGTTTGTAACGTGGGCCTCATCAACCACCAACCACATGCCCGCGTAACCCAGAACCTGGCCTTCCTTCCTTGCCACATAATAGCGGGCAAAGATGTTCTCTCCGACCTCGCGCTGAAAGGCATGGCGAGACCAGGGCGTTGGGAAGGACTGCCCCTCGATTAGAAGCACATCGTCGATATCTGCCGCCGTCATCCTGGTGATGACCACTCGCAGTGACTCACAGGCTGCCAACTAGCATTCAGTCCTTTCACGCTGGCGCTTTTCCTCGGCCGCCGATTTTCTCAGATACAGGGGTTTGAGGGTAAAGGGGTTCCAGTCCTTCGGGATCTCAGGGAGACTACCCCTGCCTGTGTATCCCCTACCCCTGGCCCGGGCGGCTGCTATCAGGCCAACGGACCCCGCTGAAGGGTATCGATCTCTCGATGGCGCCGCAAGAAAACGGCCCTGAAGGCGCTCTTTCATGCCCTCCAGGAGATCGGGGCTTCCCTTGCCAACCATCAGGATTGGTTCGGAGAAGGCGCTGACCTTGGTTATTAGCGATGACGCGCCAATCAACCACGGTCCCCCCAGACGCCGCAGGGCGCCCTCCTTGCGCCGGTAGAGGGCGGCATAGACCTGTTGGCCCTTGCTGGCTATCGTCGGACACACAAGGGCCTCCGCCAGCCCGGTGGCGATCTGACCGGGCCCCAGTACCATAGCGTCCAGGGACATTACGCCAAGACACGGGATGCCCTGGCTCCAGGATATGGCCTTGGCGGTGGCGAGGCCGATGCGGAGGCCAGTATATGAGCCAGGGCCAATACCCACGGCAACGCCATCAATGCTGGCTGGTCCCAGATCCAGGTCACCGGTAACCCCGTCAACCAGGTTCATCAGGAGCCGGGAGTGGACGCGCCGGGCCACTATCTCACGGCTGCCAATCACCTCAGCCCCCTGGCCGTCGTCGCTGATGACAGCCACTGAGCAGTTCTCTGTTGCGGTTTCAATGGCCAGTATTGTAATCATTGGTCCAGATCGATCCCCTCTGTCTCCCTTACTTGCTCAATGAAGCCCTTAAGGAGGGCGGTGTGGCGCTTCCCACGGGCTGAAACGCCCAGGCGGCGTTGCTGGGCCTTTCCAGGCTCATGGTCAATGGTGATCAGCAGGTACTCCTGGGGCCAGATGCCCCTGGCCCTGTCAGCCCACTCCACAACACAGACCCCGTCACTGAAGAAGTAGTCTTCATACCCCAGTTCAAAGAGGTCGTCTTCGCCGTCCAGCCGGTGTAGATCCATGTGGTAGCAGGCGAACTCCCCCTGGTAGGCGTTGACTATTATGAAGGTGGGGCTTGTAATCTCCTCTTCTCTGATACCGAGGGCCCTGAAGAGGCCCTTAGCTATGACCGTCTTTCCAGCGCCAAGGGGGCCAACGAGAAGAACCAGGTCTCCCGGTTCCAGGAGCCCGCCCAACAGGGCGCCTATAGAATGGGTCTCATGGGCTGCGGCAGTGAGTATTGTGTGGGTTCCCGTGCTACTGCCAGTGTTGGTCACCGCTGCTCCCCCCCCTCATCCCTTTCCCCGCCCTCACCAGGGTGTTTCACAGGCCCAGAGGGCGGCTCCTTCAGCAGTCACCCGCCTGCCGCCGCACCCGCAGCCTCTATTCATCTTTCACATTATACCATCTAATTATATCATCTGAGTCTGTCGGGATTCTGTCTCCTGGTAGCCCTGGTATGGCACTCCATAGACCCCGACGGAAGGATTCAGTCCCCCGGCGCCCGAAGTGTTTTGATCAAGTAGAGACAATGACAGGGGGCATGACAATGATACTGGAAAGCAACGGGAAATTGCCAGGGGTCCTGGTTCTCGGTAGTCTGGGTCATGAGCACATCTCAAGGGTAGCTGATGCAATCTCTCCGGCCGAGGTGGTCCAACTGCAGGACCGCACTGACGTCAGGGAGAGTGACGCCGCCTGGGGGTTTATGAAGAATGCGGAGGTCATCTTGACGTGGGGTAGCCATTTTGGCCCTGAAGTCCTCCAGCAGACCGGCAACCTCCGCTGGGTACAGGTGCTGAGCGCCGGGGTCAACAACCTACTCTTTCCCGAGCTAGTTGAAAGCGATGTCGTTATTACAAACGCTCAGGGCTGCTATGGCATCCCCATCGCCGAGCACTGTTTGGCGCTAATGCTGGCCTTTGCCCGCGGCCTGCCGGCGATCTACCGTCAGCAGCCGGCCAGGTACTGGAACCGCTCCATTCCCATCGGCGAGCTCCACAGGAAGACCCTTGGCATCCTCGGCCTGGGTGGAATAGGCCGCCAGGTCGCCAAGAGGGCCAAGGGCTTTGACATGCGGGTATTGGCTACCAGGAACAACCCTGTGCCCTACGAGTATGCTGACGAGGTCCTGCCAACTGTTGAACAGGCCAGGGTTCTTCAGGAAAGTGATTTCCTGGTGGTGGCTGTACCACTGGTTCCCGAAACAGAGGGGATGATTGGCGCCAACGAGCTCAAGTCCATGAAGTCGTCGGCAATCCTTATTAATGTCGCTCGTGGTAGTGTCATTGATGAGGAGGCCCTGATTGCGGCTTTGGGGGATGGCGAAATAGCCGGCGCGGGCCTTGATGTCTTTGAGGAGGAACCGCTTCCCGCCGGCAGTCCCCTTTGGATGATGCCCAATGTGATTGTGTCGCCCCATGTCTCTGGCTCGTCACCAATGAGCAGAGGGCGTGTATTAGACCTCTTCATTGCCAACTATCGCCGCTATGTAGCTGGTGAGGATCTTCTCAATGTAGTAGACAAGGGGCGCGGCTATTGACCCCCCTCACCCAGCTCGAGACGGATCTTAAGGACTGTAGGAAATGCCGGTTGCATCGGCAGAGAACCCAGACGGTTTTTGCCAGGGGTTGTGCCTCATCCCCTGTGATGCTGGTTGGTGAAGGGCCTGGTCGTGATGAGGACATCAAGGGCCTCCCCTTTGTGGGCCGAGCCGGGCAGTTGTTAGACGAGATGCTCAGAGAAGCCGCTATTGAACCTGACGAGGTTTACATCACCAATATCGTCAAGTGCCGCCCCCCTGACAACCGGCTCCCCTCTCCCGACGAGGTGGAGGCCTGCATGCCTGTCCTATTGGCCCAGGTGAATCTGGTTAAGCCGAGGGTCATCGTTGGTCTGGGCGCCCTGGCAAGCCGGACCCTTATCTCCGATAGGGTCAGGGTGACGAGGCACAACGGCCGCTGGTTTAAGAAGGACGGCATCTACTATCTCTCCACATACCACCCCGCCGCCATCCTTCGCGATCTCCGCAAGAGGGAACCGGTGGCGGCTCACTTGTCCCGCCTAAGGGATGCCCTTAACTATTACTGTAAGGGGTAATCTTCCTTTAACCGGCGCCTCTATTTGAAGAGGCGCCAGAAACAGTCATGAATCACTAGGGGAGCCACCGCTGAAAGCGCCGCCTCCCCTGGATTGACATTCCTCTATTGCACAATCTCTATTCTTCAATCATCTCGACGTTGGCCCTGGCTACCGTCACAACCTCGCCGGTGTTCGCGAGCTTGGCCATGAGGATGCGAACCTTGGCCCCGGATTCAACGACCTGCAGTTCAGGGGGTAGCTCCACAACTTCAGCCAGCATGCCGAAGTAGGGCTCGCGAATAACCCTTACAGGTGTGCCAGGCACGAGACCCTGGCTGACCCCATGAGTGGCTTGGGCCTTGAAGTCACCAGGTATGATGAGCTCGGGCCTCATGACTCCGGCCCTGATCTGGGTGGCGCCGCTAATTGACGCGTTCAGACCCTCCCGGGCCTTGAGAAGCTCGAAGGTCTTATCGGCCATGTCAATCTGGCCGAAACCCTCTGTCAGGATCAAGGTAAAGGGCGTGTCCTCCTGACCGGTTATGGCAACCCCAATGTCGTAGCCAAGGAGCTCCACCAAATCGGTGTCGATAATACCACCGACTACGATAGCGGCTACCCCCACTGAAGCAGCCCTTTTCAGGGCGGCACCGGTGACAAGGGAACCACCAACAATGACCCTGCCCTTGCAATCTGGGGTAATGTCGTCGGCGTCCAGGATCTGGCCTGGACTTGAGGCCAAGACCTTGATCTCGCCCTGTGTCTCGCCGCCAACCCCAAAGATGCCCTGAATGAAAGTGGCCTCGGTCTCAATGATGGCCCCTTCCTTGGGGAGCACATCAACAACGGTGCCGCTGATGTAGGCATAGAGGTTAATGGGTACCGGGGGTTGCCTCAAGACAAGCTGCCCTGTGATGTTGGATACCCGCTCAATGGTGCAATCACAGGGAGCCTTAATCTCCTTCTTGAAGAGGCCGAAGAAGCTGGTAGCATAGGCAATCCGTTCGCCTTCTTTGACCTCCTCGCCCTCCTGCCTGGTCATGTGTTCTGCGCAGTCGGCGGGCTCAATGCCCATTCTGGATGCCAGGTTGATTGTGACTGGGTCTCCTGGCATAGCGGCGGTGGCGATAACGGTGGTTGGATCCACCTTGTCGCCCTTCTCCACCTTAACGGTTCCCAGCAAAGGCAGGCGCCTGGTCTTCCGGACTGTAGTTGAGCCTGTTACCTTAAGGCCTGGTGTGTAAGCATGTGCCATCTCTTATCACTCCCCCCGCCCGGCTGTGTATTTCTCTAATACATCAACGGGATAGACATCAAGGGCCTTGATCCACTCAATCAGCTTGCCAATGAGCTCGTCCCTGTCCTCAGGCAGCTTCACTGGACGCCCGCGGGCGTCGAGGACTATGCCGGCGACACCGCCTGAAAGCTCTTTCTTCAACTCGTGCTGGCCTTCAGTTCCAAGGCTGAAATGACGATTGACATGAACCTCAACCTGAGCATTCTGGTTCTCGCCCACCGGGAACAGCCGCATTGAGCCAAAGATGATGTCTTCCTTGATCTCCTCACCGTCAGGCATCTTGACCTTGATGGTACCAATCTTGCTGCCCATCTCAGCGGTGCCCACCGGGGAGATTGCGGTGCCCAGGCGAATGAGGCAGTCCTTGTCAAAGACCTCCGCAGAGGCCTTCGGGTGGACTGTTGAGAGTACACCCAACTGCGGCATCATAAAGATGCTATCAACTGCCAGCTGGGTAACGCCCTCCGGCTGGAAGGCGTCGAGCATCATCAGGAGTGACTGGATGCGACGGGGTGCGTGGGAGAGAACGCCGCCGCTGCCAACAATGAGTCCCAACTCCATCATGTTAACAAGGGATTTGTCGCTGACCCTTAAGTCGTCAAGATCCGCCTGCTGTTCCCGCTTGACACCGCTAAGGCCCTTAGCCAAACTTTTGTGATGCTCAAAGGCCAGACGGAGCGCCTCACGGGCCAGGGCCTGCTCAACCACGAGCTCATCAAGGGTCTGAGGGATGGTTGTCGGCCTGATCATCTTATTACGAATGCGGTTTCGGATGTCACCTTCGGGAATGGAGAAGGGAACCCAACGCATAATGTCGGAAATACCTGCCTCAAGCAAAACGTTACAAATGGAATAACTCATCCCCAGGTTGGCGCTGACGGTCCTGTTGAAGGTCTCCTTAAAGACCGAGAAGACGTCAGTGGTAGCTCCACCAATGTCCACGCCGATTACGCTGAGATTGAACTGCTCAGCAGCGTTCTGCATGCCCAGCCCCACGGCACCCGGCGTAGGCATGATGGGAACAGCGGTCCAGGTCATCAGCTTGTCATACCCGGGGGCCTGGGCCATCACATGCTCCATGAAGAGGTTATGGATCTCTTCTCTGGCTGGGCCCAGGACCTCTTCCTCCAGGATCGGTCGGATATTGTCGACAATCTTGAGATCGCACTTGTCATCAAGGATCTCTTTGACATGAGGCCGGGCTTCAATGTTTCCGGCGAAAATAATCGGGAGGTTGTAACCGATGCCAAGCCTCGGCTTGGGCTCAGCTGCAGCAATTAGTTCTGCCAACTCAACAACGTGGGTCTTAGTGCCGCCATCAATGCCACCGGACAACAGAATCATATCAGGACGTAACTCCCTGATCCGGCGGATCCTCTGGTGGGGCAAACGCCCATCATCAATGGATATAGCATCCATGACAATGGCACCGGCGCCAAGGGCGGCGCGCTGGGCGCTCTCGGCTGTCATGGTCTTAACGACACCGGCAACCATCATCTGAAGGCCACCACCAGCACTACTTGTGGATAGATAGAGGTCAACCCCAGTCTTGTCGTCCTTCTGGGGGCTTATGACGCCGTTGTCCGTCAGCAGGGCGCGCCCTGTAAGCTCCTCAACCTCTCTAATGGCATTACGGGCGCCCATTGTTACATCCTCGAAGGGCGCTTCCACAGTTGTTGGTGCTTCCCCGCGGGTTACCAGGCGATACTCGCCGTCAATCCTCTGAATGAGAATTGCCTTAGTGGTTGTACTACCGCAGTCGGTGGCCAATATTGACCTGATCTCCTCGGGATTAATATTGGCTCGGGGTTCGGACAAGTTCATTCCTCCTTCTCCTCTCAGTTGGCTTCAGCGATGAAGTGCACCCCAGGCTCCAGCGTCACTATTATGATGTATAAAGGCTGTTGCACCTCGGGCCATCTATCTGTCGGGGCCTGGATCGTCGGCCTCAGGCTGCGACACAGGCTCTGAATCTCCAGCCGTCCCTGAACTGTCAGACTTCGGCTCTCTTTGCGACCTCCTGAACTCAGCGATCTCGCGATCCTGATCCTTGGCCATCTCCGCGATTCTATTGACAAGACGTGTCATGTTGTCCCGGTCTTCCAGGAAGATGCCCATCTCCGAAACAAGGTTGTTGCCCAGCACAGTGTCGGGGATTGGCGCCAGAAAGTGAACGGCCTGGCTGGTCACGTAGCTAAGGGGCTTATACATCTCCAGGAAGAGGGCGGCGGGGGTGTTGAGGCCGCGCCTTGTTGTCTGGTCGGCCAAGAAGTCAATGATCTCATCTCGGCGCTCGTCAGATATCTCCCTGGGGTCAAACTCCTCATCCTCGCTTCCAGGGGTCTTCAGCCCCGTCCTGATCGCATTAAAGAGGCTTCTGAATGGCATAGGTAGCGCTCCTTTCTACATTCCTAATAATTCGACAGCCAGAAAAGCTTCTCCTGCCATTTTGGGCCCCGCTTGAGAGGGCTCTCCCGGTATTCGATGGGTGATAGAGAATTCGCCTCGATCCCTTCTGTCATATTCTGGCCGGAGGACCAACCATTGTATTCTGCCCTTTCCTGAACCTTCTATTTATTTTGACAACTGGCAGGACTGATGGCCGTTGTCAGCGAATATTTTAGTAATAACTTGATTCCAATCTATGGAGGTGCACAGTCTATGCGTAAAAGGTATGTCGGCTTAATCCTGGCCCTCACCCTCGTAGTCCTCTTCGGCGCCACCGCCTGCGGCGGTAAGGTTGAAGACCTTGTCGCTCAGTACCTTGATGCCGTCAAGGCCGGTGACTATGAGACCGCCTATTCCATGCTCGCCCCTGTTCTCCAGGAAGAGGTGTCGTTGGAAGATTTCTCTGCCCAGATGGCTGCCCTCGATGAAGAGGCAGGGCCAATCTCGTCCTACGAGTTTCACGACATTACCCGGGGCCGCACCGGCAATGCTGGAGGGATTGTTCCAACAACCATCACACGGGTAAAGGACGGCACAGAGACGGTTACGGAAGTCAAGTTTGTCGTCAAACGCCTTGAAGGGACCTTCAAGCTCGGTAACTACAAGTAGAGTTTGGAGTCTGCTGGGGTTAGAGCTCACTTAGGGTCTGAAGAGACAACAGAGGTTTCGCATCCAGGATACTCTGTAGGGACCGCGACTTGACGCGGTCCCTACAGCTTTCTGTCTTTAGACATAGATCTCTATCATGGTAGTACCTCGCCCTGCCTGCAGCGGGCAGTACGCGGTTCCCTCAATCACCAGACCTCAACGTTCTGGCGGGGAACCAAGACCTTTTCCCCACTCTCAAGGGCAACCTTGACAATGGGGACAAGGCTTTCACTCTCAACCCGACCAGGCTCCCGTGGAACATCGTCAATGGTCCCAACGGCGCCAAAGTAGGGATCGCTGATAATCCGGACCCTCTGACCTACTGAGAGTTCCTCGTCAATGGCCTCAGGCTCCACCAGTTCACCGTTGTAGTCTGGGAAGGGAACAATTATCTCAGGCCTGATGGCGCCGGCCCGGATCTGAGTGGCACCGTTGATCGAAGCCCGTTTACCCTCAAGTGCCTTCAGCGTCTGCCAGGCGTGATCCCGCATTGCCAGGGTGCCAAAACCCTCCATGAGAATGACGGTCATGCCAATGTTCTCCTGGCCAGTAATGCCGATACCTAGCTTAACACCAAGGGAGTCTACCAGGTTAAAGTAGCTCGCCGTCCCTGTGACCACACCAGCGACACCAACCTCCAGGGCCTTCTGCAGCGCCTCATTGGTTACAAAGGACCCGCCAACAATGATCTTCTCAGCGTGCTCCTTTGTGATGGCGTCCGCCTCCAGGATCTGGTTGGCATCGTCAACCAGGACGGCAATGTCGCCGTGGGCTTCGCTCCCGAGGCCAAAGACCCCGGTCAGGCGCACGGCCGGGGTTGAAATGATCACGCCCCGTTGAGGTATGATCTCAGCAATGGTGCCTGAGATGTAGCCCTTCACCACGACCTCTTTGAAAGGCCTGGCAATTGTGACAAGCCCGGTCCTATCATCAACGTCAGTAATAACACCTGAGATGGGAGAGAGGCAGGTCCTGGTATAGAAGGCCCCTTGCTGTCCCTTCTTTGCCAGCATCGCCCCTCGCTTAATCTCCTGGCCCTCGCGGCGAAGTAGGTTCTGGCGCACCTCGGAAGGCTTACAGCCGAGATCAAAGGCCACGTCTACCTGCATTGGAGGCTCTTCCCTCCCGAATTCCTCGCGGATGACAATGCGTCCTGATTTGCCAGACGCGTCCTCAATCACTCCGCCGGTGGGAGCCTCTAGCTCCTTGCGGCCATAAATCCCCTTCTCAGCGACGGCAATGATCTCTTTATGCTCGCAGATATCGCCAATCTTCTTAATCATAGCGCCGGGAACCTCGGCGGGATCGCATCCCAACAACCTTGAGGCGGGGATTACCCAGGGGATGCCCGGCTTCAGGCTGATCTTCGCCACCATGGTCTCGGGCTCAACAGTGTCGCCTACCTTAACCAGAACGTCGCCCGGAAGCGGCAGTTCGCGTCTCTTACGGACCAGCTCGACTTGATATTTACCGTCCGAAGAGTTTGCTGAAGAAGCCACGGCTCTCTCCCTCCTTAGCTGAATCCCCTGTTACAACGGGGTGTTCTTCCTGAAGCCTCTCGAGTATCTCTTTGGGATATACATCGAGGGCGGTAATCCACCTGGTAAGCATCTCAACCCGCTGGACGTCGTTGTCAGGCAACTCAATTGACCGCCCGCGGCAGTCGAAGAGAATTCCAACCAGGCCGCCCTCAACTTCAGACTCAACGGGCCGCCCCCGGCCTTCCCCAACATCGAAGCGTCGGCCAGGCTGGATCTCAACGGTAGCCTTGGCGCCGACACCCAGGGGAATGCGCTTGAGGTCACCATAGTCAACAGACACCTCTTCAACTGTTCCATCAGGGAGTGTCACCTTGGCTGTCAGGGCCTCTGTCCCAATGCGGGCGCTCCCCACTGGGGCAACAACGGTACCAAGCCGAACCAGGCAGTCCTTGTCAAAGACCTCCGCCGCGATCTCGGGATGAGTCTCTGAGAGAGCCCCAAGGTGGGGCATCATAAAGATACTGTCCACAGCAACCTGGGTGATGCCCTCGGGTTGAAACGCATCAAGGATCATCATGGCCGCCTGTTCCCTGCGGGGGGCATGGGAAAGCACCCCACCGCTGCCCACCAGCATATCCAGGTCCATCATCTTGACAATCTCAACACCCTTAGCGGAGGTCAAGGCCTGACCTGATGACCAACCGGCCTGAACCGTCTGCTTCTCGACCTTACGCGCCAGGCTCTTGTGGTGCTCAAAAGACAGTCTCAGGGCCTCGCGGGCGATGGCCTGCTCAATTATGAGACGCTCCAGGGTGTGGGGAATTGTTGTCGGCCGAACCATCTTGTTGCTGATCCAGTCAAACATCTTCTCCATTTCAGCCCCAAAGGGGATCCACTTGCGGACGTTTTCATAGCCCGCCTCCTCCAAGACATTTGTGATACTGTAGCTCATGCCCAGGTTGGCGCTGACAGTCCTGGTAAAGGTACCTTTGAAATCTGAGAATACATCGGTAGTGGCTCCTCCGATATCCACGCCAACGATGTTGCAGTCATACTCTTCCGCCATAACCCTGATGATGCGGCCTACAGCGCCTGGAGTTGGGACAATGGTAACGTCAACCCACTCCATCAGTTCACTGTAGCCAGGGGCCTGGGCCATAACGTGGTTCATGAAGAGGTCATGGATTGTCTCCCGGGCTGGCCCCAAGTTCTCGATGTCATGGCGTGGCCGCAGGTTCTCAACAACATCGATGTCAAGCTCCGTGCCAGCAATACCCTCCACAAGGTCAGCGGCGTCCTTGTTGCCCGCGTATACCAGCGGCAGCTTATATGTGGCGCCGAACCTCGGTTGAGGCGCTGCCTGCACAATGGTTTCTGCAATGGAGGCAATGTAGTTGACGGAACCGCCATCAACCCCGCCTGACATCAGAATAATATCTGGTCTGAGCTCGGTAATTCGAGTGATCTGCTCCGAGGTAGAGCGCTCGTCGTCCACCGCTATAACATCAAGCACAACGGCACCGGCTCCGAGGGCTGCCCTGTTAGCGCTGGCGGCGCTGATAGACGACACGAGGCCTGCAACCATCATCTGCAGACCCCCACCGGCGCTACTGGTTGATACATAGTAGTCAACGCCCCGGTCGCCCTTCTTGGGCCGGATCAACTTGTCATCATCGAGCAATGGCCTTTCAATGAGCTCTGCCACCCGGCGAATGGATTTGCGTACGCCGATCATTACATTCTCCCAGGGTGCCTCAACTGTAGTGGGCATCTCACCCCGGGTAACCAGGCGATATTCTTCGCCCTGCTTCTCGATTAAGATGGCCTTGGTAGTGGTACTACCGACATCGGTAGCCAGGATGGAGCTCAATTGCGATTTTTCCCCTTGCATCTGATCCCTCCTCCGTCTAGTCTGCTAGATCTATAGCACTGCTAATGCATCCCAGTCTGCTACTCCACTCTAAGAGGAAATGAGCCTGCGTCAAACCCCACATCAATCCGACAATAACTCACAGGATATCTGAAACTTCATTGCTATTGTTCGGATACAGCTGCAATTCTCCAGTAACCCCGGTAAAACCTGCTTGGGCCCGGTACCAAATGGCTAAGAACGAGGAGAATGATTGCAGGTGAAGCGATATTGTGCCACAAGTACCGTTTCTTGAAAGGGTGGTGGGTGAGGAGAAGCCCACTCAGCTGAGTGGGCTTCTGCCTCTAAGACACAAAGTCTCTATTCCCAAGTTGCCAGCGCCAGTAATGACGCTAAGCGCTGAGTTACCTAGTACCTATTAGCCACCGGCAATCTGCAGCCAGTCGCCAAAGATGTACTGAATGCGACCGAGCAGCAGGGACAACCTAAACAGAGCTGTACTACCGAAGGCAGCTCCGAGGGCTATCATGATTGTCCAACGACCAAAGGTCGAGCCAATCACCATAACGGGGTTGTCACGCTTTACTGTGAAGAAGAAGTACATAAGTGTGCCGATGATCGCAATGAAGAGCAGTATGTTGTTGATCGTCTCACCAGTTGTTGCCCCACCAAACTTGATGAAAGATGAGGTCACCTGGTTAACGAAGGGCTGCGGCTGGAAGGCCAGAATGTACCCGGCGCTGTAACCAATCCAGAAGGACATTGGGTACCTTGCAAGCCAGGATACACCCGGGAAATACCTTGTGTAGATCAGCAGACCAATGATAACTGGGATTATAAGGAGATACTTCCCCTCAACAGCTATCTGTGTGGAGAATGTTGGCCAGATGTAGTTATGCCACATGTAAGCGGCACTCCAAGCAGCGGCCAGGGCAACAAATATGGACTCAGCTACACGCCACAGCGGGTTATCTCCAACGAGGAAGCTCCAGATGGCGATGGTTGAGATAGCACCAATCCATATACCAGCATCCGTCGATACGAGCACGTCGTTCACCTCCTCAGGTTTACGCTTGATTATGGGCACTGCCCATTTAGTCGTTTTTCATAACTACTTTTCGCGCAATCAATCCCTGGATCTTAAGCGGCGTTCTTCCTACCAAGAAGATAGCCAAGGTTGCCAAGGATGATGAATGCGGTGATAGCCAGCGCGCCTAGGGACTGAGCATCAGTACCGGTGGCCGCCGTTGGCGGCGCTCCAGCAAGGATCTGGTACTCAGCAGCGCCACGGAGGCCAGGGATCAGGCCGGAGTAGTCACCGGACTGTACATAGGCCAACGCGCCAGGAACCGACACCTGAACCAATGCGGGGAAGATAGGAATGTCATACTCCAACGCTACATAGGTCAGATAGTCAACTGTACCTGGGCTACCGGTTTCAAATACAACAATTAAGTCCACGTACTTATCGTTGAGCTCCAAGACGGCATTCGGATTATCCGGGTCCATCAATGGCAACTCAGACAGGGGGGTACCGAAGTCGTCGACACCGCCAACAGCATCATGGATGCCGTCGCGCATAGCGCGAAGAACCATGAGAGCGGCGGGGCGGAAACCGAGGTTGACCCAGTCTACGCCGTACTCCTTGCCGAAATGCTCTGCCCGGTCCTCAATTAGCGGCTGTACGATCTTCTGGCCCATGTTCCACAGGGCAAAGGTAACTACCTTGAGGTCCTTCTTGAAGGCATGGTGAGCAACAGCCAGAACCATTGGGTTCAGCTCAGACTCACTGCCAGGGCTGTAGGCGGCGTCTAGCCACACAACATCGCCCGGTTCCAGGCTATCCATTGTCTCGAATGCCTGAACAGTAGTATTACTGATCGCAATTGGCAGGCCGAGAGGCTTGATAACCGCGATAGTACATACCAGGAAGATAACAATGTATATGATACGGACATCAATGTCCTGCATTCTGTCCCAGAAGTTCACTAGATTGCACCTCCTTCCGTTCTATAGCCTTACTTCGCAGCGCCACCAAGGTGAGCACGCTCGAGGCCAAGCAGCACCCGCAGGGCGGTCGCAAAAGCTCCGAGATAAGCACCCAACAGGATGCCCTTCATGCCACCGGTGTTAATAACGTTAAGGATCCACTCAGCCAAAGGATCCCAGCCAGCGACAAGTGCATCGCCAACAGGGGCTTTACCGATCATAACCAGGACCGCAGCAACGAGCATCAGAGTTGCCTCGCGGGTGCGAACCCGGAATGCGCGGTAGGCTGCAGAAGCGATGAAGAACGCGATCATACCGTACATGGTTGAACCCATTGTACGGAAGACATTGTCGAAGATAAAGGTAGCGTTAGGACCATCAACAGTCTCATACAGCGCTAGAGCCAAGTAGCCATACATGGTGACCAGTAGGACGATGCTGTAGATGAAACCTGCGCGACGCCTCTTTACATTGAGGTAATGCAGGCGAGTCAGGTTAATGAAACCGACAGCAAACATCATACCATCCATGACAACACTCCAGTCATCAAGGGTGGCGGTCAGGCCAAGGTTCCTGCCGAGAACGAAGTAACGGTCAAAGATAACGGCGAGACCTGCCAGGACCCCGATGAACATAGGGAGTTCCTTACGCATCTAGTTACACCTCCTTCACTAGTTAGAACCACTTAGAACCATTCCACAAAGCACATCCTCTATTTACCAAACTCCGTTGAGGATGTCCTTGATGATGTTGGTCTCACTGAAGTTGGCAATTACTGTACCGACAAGGATCATCGCGAATACGAAGACCTTGCCCCAGTCCTGACCAACGACTGTACCCGTGAGAACGGGCTCCTTGGAAACGTAAGCACTTGCAGCGTAGATCTCCTCACCGATAAGGGTGTAGTCACAACCGGCTACGAAGAAAGGCAGCTGCGCTGTTGAGGTTGTACCAGCGACCTGGATAGCGCCAACCTGGTTACCAATCTCAGCCAGGACCATGGACTCGGCATAGAAGTAGCCGAACATGATGTTAGCTGCAGGCCTCTCAGCACGGAAGATACCCATAACGGCGGCGGTGTAGCTCCACTGCCAGTCAGACAGCCACATAACATCGTCTGCGTTAAAGGCGTCCGGACGACCAGCTTCAAGGTATGCCTGCCTGATGATTTCCTCAGCGATTGGATAGATGAGGTAGTTACGGTTTGTCTGGATCAGGCGGGTGTCATACTTGGCGGTCAGCTTGGCAACGTGACCAAGTAGGGCGTAGAAAGCCAGTGTTTCAGCTGCACCTACAGTACCAAGACCTGGAGTAATGTGGACTGGACGACCCATCTCCGTCGCGCGACCAACAGCCTCGTCGAGAGCGTCAAGACCAGGGATCTTCCTGATCTCGGGGACCGGAAGGCCAGCGCGGGCCCTTTGGATCATCATGTAAACTATGCCCAGGAAGGCAAGTACCAGGATGAACTGTACGAACACACTCTGGATGAATATGCCCAGTACGGAAGGGAGCTCCTCTGCGGCCTCGGCCATTAGAAACAGTCCTTTCAACACGTCTTTCACCTCCTCAAGACTTTATGTCTCCATGCCGGATTGTGGTTCCGGCGGACCCTCTTGCCGTGTTGTAGCACCTTTTCGACAAGTGCCCTGCTTTTTCCTTCTCAAGGGCGTAGTGCTAAAGTATGGTTGTCCTGTGCTAGGCTTATTGGACAACTTACTCTAATCCATATTCTGAGACAACAGCTTGTATCACAGGTAGGTTGACTGTCACATCATTGAAGGCTGCGTAGGATGGTAGATAGTTCAAGGTGTTTGCGCTCCGTTGCCCCTCGAACTGCTTGTTCAAGACTTTTCGGACAACTGGGCCTTTTGTCTATAATTCTCGCTTGAGGGCAGAAACCCTTTCTAGGGGTAACAAAAACTTCTTTTCACAAATGGTGTGCTTACACTCCCCTAGGCCCAGCCACAGCGGGTCGGGATTGACTGTGCAGCTCAAGTTAGCAATAGAGATTGCTTAAAGGCGCCTACGGTATCTCGCTGGATGGAGGGAGTTTCGAAGAGACGACTTCCATGATCTCGTCCCGATTATTGCTAAAGTAGAGGAGCAGTCCCTGCAGCATCTGGCCCCTGAAGTTATCCTGGTGGAAGATCAGCTGCACAGCATCGTCATACTCTACATAATGCGAGAAGTTCCCCCAAAGCTTTATCTGGGAGTTTACATATGTCCTCATCAAGACTTCACGATCTGTGAGGTAGTAGGTAATAGGGAGGTAATAGAGGCTCAGGGAACCCAAAACCGCAATGATACCGAGCAGCATCCAGCCGATGCTGTGGGTTAGCCACCACAGTATACCCATGGAGAGTATGAGCCCTCCAAAGAACAGAACCTGAAGTCTGGCGCTTTTCTTAACCAGGTGGACGGTCCAGGTTGTCAGAACCTGGCCCTCAGAGCTTTCGCTTGACATCTGCTCCCTCCTAATCCTACTAGTATTAGCCTAGCTAACTATTAGTTTAAACCCGGTGGCATTCCTTCTTGAAGGGCAAAAGTTGTGAAGCGCCAGCTGGTTCTACCAGCCCTCGTGGATTTCGACCTACATTGCCGAATCCCAAACAACAAAAGCCCCAGCGCAAAACTGGGGCTTTGGGGCGGCTTATCTCCAACAACCAACTAGCCCTAGGGCTAAAGGGTCTTGCTCTGAAGGGCCTGCAAAAACATCATGCTTTGACTGCCGCCTTTACTCTCCCTACAACTGGCGAAGGCCCAAGTAATTCCCCACATTTGCCTTGGCATTGACAACGGGCTCAATGAGGCCGTCATAGGCCGTCAGCAGGGTAGTGACACCGGGGCCGTGACCTGAGATAAAGGAGTCGGAGTGAACGACAACGCCGATTATGATGGCGCCCTTCTTGTAGTGGCGCCCGAAGTGGGAGGCGTGGTCCGTGATGGCCACAAAGTCCCCGAAGCGCAGGTCCTCGAGGCCGTGCTCCTTGAGCTCGCCCTTATCCTGGGTTGTGATGTCATAGTCTCCTCGTTCCGCCGATGAAGCGCCAAGGCCTGAACCCATCAGGTGGCCCGGCACGATGGCAGCAACAGGAACCTTGATCCTCTTGCCCGATTCTTCGATGTCCCAGACCTTCAAGAGGTCGGGAGACACGTTCATGACCTTGATGTCGGGATGATCAAGTAACTCCATCCCCTGGCCGAAGGCCCGGATCTGAAGCTTGTCACCGACCACAAGCTGGTCAAGGGTCTCGTCGTTGAAGTGCACCATCACGTGCTCGATACCGCCGTGCTTACCAATGACGGTGCCGGTGGCTCCCTTGGCCTCACCGGAGACGACCTTTGCCTCATTCCCAATACAGGCCAGCACATTATAGGCGGCATTCTCGTTATTGTCCTTGTTCTTGGTGCTGACACCAGGCTCAATATGGTCGCCGGCCCAACCGTAGACAGGGTCCCCCACCTTGACATTGTATGTGATACCTCCGGTTGCGGGCCCAACGCGGGGAACACCGTCAAATCCAACCCTGTAGGGGCTGTACATCCTGGGTGGTGAAACCTGCCCAAGCACCGATACCATTGCCAGGGCCTTCTCGTTGAATCTCATGGTTAGAATACCTCCTTCGCTGATAGTCTCAGCGATAGTCCTATGAATAGGCCAGGGAGATCATGGCTCGCATGGCCTTGAAGGCGACGATGTAGTCGTCATTGCTGTATTCCACTGTGATGTGGTCCACCCGCTCTGCCCCGGGAATGAGCATGGCGCCGTCAGCCATGGCGGTGTTAAAGAATGTCAGGCGGAACACATAGGGCGCTGGCAGGGTGAAGGGCTTGACACCGTCCAGGTGCTTCAACGCCTGTTCAACCCCTTCAAAGATGGCTTCCCGGGCCTTGGCGGGCTGCAGGCACATAGCGGCATAGCGGCCCCTGGCCTCCTTGACTGCAACGCCGGCCACATCGGGGCCCAGGAGATCCTTAGCCTCTGCCACCACACTGCTGTCCCCAGCCACCAGGGCGACGGGAACACCGTGCCAGCCTGCGATGAGGGCGTTCATCCCGGTCTCACCCATGTCAATCCCGTTAATATTGAGATTGGCCACCGTTGACCCCGAATAGGTATGGTTGAGAACCCCTGGTGTCTGAGCCCGGGAGTGGTAGCCGATGAACAGGGCGGCGTCAAACTCCGGATCAATGCCCTCCATCATGCTCAGGGCCTTCGGTGACCCTGTAATCAGCAGGGCTTCTCGATGGAGCTCCTCTATCAAAATGTTGCGCATGGAGCCGTGAGAATCGTTGACTACAACCTTGGTGGCTCCCACCTCAAGGGCAGCCTCTATGGCGGCGTTGACCTCGCCGGTCATAAGGGCCCTGGCCCGATCGTAGTCCTTTCCCTTGGACCCGCAGTGATCGCCGTGGACAACACCGCTGATCCCTTCAATATCGCAGCTGATAAATATCTTCACAGATTAACCCCCTAAACAGCCGCCCTGGTAAGGGCGAAGACCGTCCTTGTCTCTCCCACTACTTCTCCGCGAGTGTTCTTGATAACGGGCCTGTGGTGCTTCTCCAGGTCTTCTAGGTGCTTGTCAGTTAAGAGGTCCAACTTCCTCATGATCTCCAGGGCCACTGCCGCCGCGATCCGGCCGTTCCCGTCTTCAGCCTTGACAGCGATGCCAAGCCCACTGGGAAGGTGGCCAACGCAGTAGACCCCCTGGGCCCCTGATTTTGCAACAACGTTGCCTTCGCCAGTCCTGATCAGGTCAGTGCAGGTACGGCCAGTACCCGCCACCATTTCGGGATGAGCCTGCATGGCTGAGACAATGGTCCTGACGGCCTCCCCATATCCCCCTGGGGCCTGTTCAGGATCGGCCAGGCGCGCAAAGGCCAGGGCCATATTGCTTATGGGCATGGCGTGGACTGGAACCCCGCAGCCGTCAATGCCAATCTCCATCTTGTCTGCCGGGTAGGAGGCCAGGGCCTCTAGGCGCTCCAGAACCATCTGCTGAACTGGATGATCTCGGTCCAGGTATCCCTCGAGGTCGAAGCCCATCTTCTTCGAAACCGCCAGCATCCCGGCGTGTTTCCCTGAGCAGTTGCAGTGAACCTCCCAGGGCTCCTTCCCTGACTTGAAGAGATCACGAGCGCTTTCCTTGTGGATCGGGGGGTGAGTGCCACACTGTAGCGCCGGGCCAGCCACTCCAGCCTTCTCCAGGATACTGAGAACCGTCTCAACGTGAAAAGATTCGGCGTTATGTGAAGCGCATATAATCGCGAGCTCTCTCTGGGTAAGCCCGTACTCAGCTGCGGCTCCGGTCATGATTACTGACAGGGCCTGGATGGGCTTGGCAGAGGACCGCATGAATGTAAACTTGGTGGGATCCCCAACCCAGGCCACAATCTGCCCTTCACTGTTGACGACTACCGCGTCCCCCCTATGGATTGTCTCAACCACATTCCCTCTAGTGACTTCTGCTATTATCGTCGACATCAGGTAGCATCTCCTCCTGCGTTGTTGCAGCCACACTTGATTGCTGGTGGGACCACTGTGTGTGTCTTACCAACTCGAGAACCCTCTCTTGGGGCAGGGCGCGGCGAGTATGATTATCGCGCCCGACGACGGTTTCCGCTGTAAAGAGGGCGTTGAGGACCGCCTCTTCCGTTGCCTCTACTGTGGCCTGAAACATGAGATCAAAGACTACTGAGCCCTGGCGGCCCGTCTCTGGAAGGGCCTGGAGTTGCCTGAACCGGCCGGTTTCAGTCCTGTTCTCCGTTGTAAAGGCCAGGACGAAATCACCGCTTCCGTGACCGGCAATAGAGCCAGTCCTGGCCAGGCCGTGGGCTGCCCGCCGGGCCACCCGGCCCAACTGGCGTGAGGTCAGCGGGGCACTGGTAGCGAGGATCACCATAACGGATCCCTTCTCTGGCTCTGAGCCTGCTGCCGACCCTTCGTCCACATCTTTGAGCAGACGCCCCACAGGAACACCGCTGACAAGGAGCTGCTCAGGGCGGCCATAGTTCGCAAGGACCAGACAGCCAAGGACATAGCCGCCAACAGCCTCAGGCAGCAGACGCGAGGCAGTCCCAATGCCGCCCTTGAAACCAAAGCAGGACATCCCTGTGCCTGCCCCCACCGCCCCCTCAACGACGGCGCCCCCCGATGCCATTGTAATGGCCTCGAAGACATGAGCCCTTGCCACGTGACGCCCCTGAATGTCATTGAGAAAACCATCATTGCACTCCCCCACCACAGGGTTGACGGTGCCGGTGGTGATGCCGATTTCCGGGTTCAAGCCCAGCATGTGTTCGATCAGAGCGTCTGCCACAATGCCGACATTAAGGGTGTTTGTGAGGGCAATGGGTGTCTCCAGCTGACCCAATTCATCAACCTGGGGAAGGCCAATGGACTTGCCAAAGCCGTTGATCACATGGGCCGAGGCCACCAGCTTGCGGTCAAACCAGTCTTCACCAGGAGGCAGGATAACGGTCACCCCCGTGCGGACGGGCCCACTACCAGGCGTCAGCTTCCCCTGGCCCTTAATCAGGGTCTTGTGGCCGACCCTCACCCCGGGGACATCGGTAATGGCGTTATGTCTACCGGTAGGTAGGGCGCCAATAACAATCCCAAGCTCGCGAGGTCGCCTTCTCATCGCCTTCATCCCTGCTCGCTGGCGGCGGCTTCCACTAGCATCTCAAAGGGAACGAGGTAGACCCGGTCAAGGCCCCACATCCTCTCGGGGTGCCACTGAAGGCCCAGCACAAAGCGGTGCTCCGAACCCTCCAGGGCCTCAATCACCCCATCCTCCGACTCCGCGGTGGCATGGAACCCCTTGCCCAGGTCCATTACGGCCTGGTGATGAAAGCTGTTGACCCTCAGGTCGGTCCTTCCCAGCCGTGTTGCCAGGCGGCTGCCAGCCTGCAGGGTAACCCAGTGGCTGGGATACTGCGGACCCGCCTCCTGTCGGTGCTTCAGGGAGCCTGATATCTGCGATTTAATATCTTGATAGATGCAACCCCCGGTGGCAATGTTGAGAAGTTGGATTCCACGGCAGATACCTAATAGAGGGATGTCAGCCTGGAGGGCCACTTTGGCCAGCAGAACCTCAAAGGCGTCCCGGAGTGGGTCCATGGCACCCATCTCCGGCAGCGGTTCTTCCCCGAAATAGACAGGGTCTACGTCAGGACCGCCGGTTACCATAATGCCGTCGACCAAGGCAAGCATCTGGTTAACGGCCGCCTCGTCTGTGGTATAGGGCAGAATCACCGGTAGTCCACCCGCCTCCCAGATAGACCTCTCGTAACTCCGATAGAGAAAATACTGGTCGGTGTCTTTCTCGGTATGGGATGGAGTCAGGCCGATCACAGGGCGTTCTTTCATCGCTGCTTCATTCCTCTCTGGAAATTCTCTGAATAGGCAAATAGGCCAGGGGCGCCACCGGTGTGAAGAAAGACCACGGTTTCATCGCCTGCAAAACCACCCTGTTTCACCAGGTCAATAAGGCCTGCCATTGCCTTGCCTGTGTAGACGGGGTCCAGAAGAATGCCTTCGGTCCTGGCCAACAGCTCGATGGCTTCAATGCCATCGGCGGTGGCCACTCCATAGCCGGGGCCAGCGTATTCCGGGTGCAGATTGATGGCCGTTTCAATGCCTCCCATCTGCTCATCGCTGGCGTCGGCGCCTGTCAGCAGCCGGTATCCCTCAGCCACTACCCCCTCTATAAGGCCCTTCATGTAATCCGGTTCTCTGGGGGACACCATGATTCCGTGGACATCTATGCTAGCGTTAAGAAGGACGCTCCCCAATAGGAGGCCGCCCTGAGTGCCTCCGGACCCGGTGGCCACTATCAGATGGTCAATACTGATATGCCCCAGGTTGGCCTGCTGGACCAGCTCCATCATGGCCTCGACGTATCCCAATGAGCCCACGGCTGTTGAACCGCCCAGGGGGATGATATAAGGCCTCCGGCCTTCCTCCTCCAGGCGCTTGGCCTGCGCCTCAAGGACCGCGTCAATCTCTTCTTTTCCTTCTGCAGAGGTAAACACCAGTTCTGCCCCGAGCAGAGTGTCAATGAGCAGGTTTGCCTGATAGTGAGGGGGTTCCTCCCCCGTCAGCACCAAGACTACCTTCAACCCGTACTTGGCTCCCATCGCTGCCGTCATGCGGCAGTGGTTCGATTGTGGGCCCCCAACGGTTATCAGTGCGTCACAGCCCCGCTGGAGCGCGTCACCGATAAGATATGCCAGCTTCCGGGCCTTATTGCCTCCCAGGGCAAGGCCGGTGTTGTCATCCCTCTTTATGTATAGCTTGGGACCGCCTAGTCTCTTTGTGAGCCGTTCCATCTCTTCCAGGGGGGTGGGTAAGTAAGCCGCTGGCACACGGGGAAATCGTCCTAGTTGCACCGGTAACTACCTCCTCATAGACTGCGTATATACCCTGGGAACCCTGGCGCTAATCTGGGCCACCACCTCGTAGTTAATGGTATCCCTGTGGGATGCCAGTTCCTCAGCGGTGATCTCCTCTTTGCCCTGCCGCCCTAACAGCACGACCTGGTCTCCAACGGAGACACCTTCAGCGTCAGTAACATCAACGGTGAACTGGTCCATGCACACCCTCCCCACCACCGGGCACCTCTGCCCATTGATTAGCACCGAGGCCCTGGAGGATAGGGCCCTGGAGTAACCGTCGGCATAGCCCACTGGAATGGTGGCAATGGCGCTTTCTCGTTCTGTAACAAAGGTTGAACCATAGCCTATCCTTGAACCCGCCCGCATCACCTTAACATGAGAGACCCGGGCCTTCCACGTGGCCACGGGCACCAGCGAGATCCTCCGGTTCACTTGGTTGGATGGATACAGGCCGTAGAGGATGATACCAGGCCGAACCATGTCATAGGCGTATTCCGGCAGGTCAAGAAGGGTGGCGCTGTTGGCGAGATGACGAAGCTTGAAGGTGATCCCGTCCTCCTCAAGATGGGAAATGAAACTGGCAAAGAGCTCGCCCTGGCGGCGTGAATAGGCCTTGTCTGCCTCATCGGCAGTGGCCATATGTGAATAAACACCCTCCAGGTCAATACCTGGGGTGCCCTTTATGGAAATAGCCTCTTCGAGACCCGCTGGTGAAGGTGGTACACCCAGCCGACCCATGCCGGTATCTACCTTAAGATGGGCCCTGGCCGATGTCTTCATTTGCAGAGCCCTCTCACCAAGGGCCTTCGCCTCGTCCTTACTATAGATGGTGTGGGTGATATTGTGGGTGAGGGATATCCCGTAGTCCTCAGGGGGGATCCACCCCAGTACCAGAATGTCAGCGTCAATGCCAGCCCTTCGGAGTTGGAGGGCCTCGGTGAGAACAGCCACCCCCAAGTAGGTGGCCCCCGTGCGCAGAAGGGTTCTGGCTGATTGAAGGGCGCCGTGGCCGTAGGCGTTGGCCTTTACCACCGCCATCATGCGACAGCCTGGTGGCAGGGCCCTCTGAAGATTCCTGGCGTTGGCGTCAAGGACCGAAAGATCAACCTCTAGCCAGGTTGGCCTTGGGGCCAGCGGATTGCCGTTGGCGGGGTCCTCGGGCTGAGATAACTGGTCGTCGCTGAGGTTCATGAAACGCCCCTCCTGTAGTGAACAGACTTACTTCGTGCCTCTAACTTTCGCCGCCGCAGCGCTAAATCCTCCCTTGCTATGGGCCTTCAACACTTGCTTCCAGCATGGATTCGATCAGCGGTGTGAGCTCTGACAGGGATGCATCCCCAATGATGGTAACCTCTACATCTCCCTGTATCCACTGGGCTGCCGTGAAGGCGTCGCCCTGGAGGACACCAATGTCCTGGCCCGCCACAGTCATAATCTCCTTTTCGGGTAACTGCTGCGCGTCACTGGGCCTGCTCTCGGTTATGGAGAAGGCCCGGGCTTCACTTGTGTAGTGCAGAACAATGGCGACTTCACTCTCTTGGCCAATTCTATTGATAGATTCAAGGCCAAAGCCCTCAGGTAGGACCGTCGGAACCACCACTTGAAAGTCAACTGCTGCCTGGGCCTGATCAATGTCAATCTCCTCCAGCTCAAAATAACTGCTCCGCACAGTGGCGTCAGGGGGAGGTGTAAAGGTGAAAAGGTTGTCGTCAAGGCCCACGTTGGTCTCTGTCCCCTGGTAAATTACCTTTGATACCATGTTGCCGTTGCGGTCATAGCCTGTTACCTGAAGGGGGAGCCAGGTTTCAGCGCTGACCCAGATCCTCTCCCTGACTACAAGAGACTGCTGTTCCTGTAAGGGAAGGTCAAAGCTGATAATGTACCCTTGGGTACCATCTGGTAGCTCTGTTTCGGTAACCTCGATGCCACCCTCTCCCTTTATTCCCTCAAGGGCATCTATGGTGCCAACAATAGAACTATCCCTATCCAACTCTGCCATTTCGGTAGATGCGTCTTCAAAGATAATAACCTCGTTGTCCTGCGGGTTATAAAACCAAAGGGTACTGCCGTTGTAAACCGTGGTCTGACCCTCAATGAGTTGCGGGGAGGTTATGGAGATCCGGTGCATGTTGGGGCGTTTGAAGTGCTGGGTAACCTCAATCCTGTCCTCAATTGAGCCCAGGTATGTAACAATGATAACCTGCCCCCTGTAATCCTCAACCTGGGCAAAGGCCGACTTGACGTTGCCAAGGATCTCCTCTTCAAGGGGTACCCGACAGCCGCCGAGAGATAGTGTAATTAAGGCCGTGATAGCCACTATTGCCGTCAGTACTCTTCTCTTCACAGTTACACCTCAAATCGTTCCTGGGTAAGCCGGTTCAGGGCCCGGGTAATGGTATCAGCCAGTTCATGAGCCAGGAGCCCCCGGCAACCCTTCTCTTCGCGCCAGATGTCTCCGGCGAGCCCATGAGCATAGACTGCCCCGATAGCCGCCTCCGTAGGGGTGGCCCCTTGGGCGATCAGTCCGCATATGACTCCGGAGAGTACGTCACCGGATCCCGCTGTCGCCAGCACGGAATTCCCTGAAGTATTAATGAAATAGCTCCCGTTGGCCAGGGCTACTATGGTGGGGGCGCCCTTGAGGACAACGATGCACTGCCAATCCTGAGCGGCATTAAGGGCGACCTCAATCCTGTTGTTATCAACCTCTCCCGCCGACAGGTTCAATAGCCGACCCATCTCTCCTGGGTGGGGCGTCACAATCAGCTCGCTGGAGGTAGAGTTGAAGATTGCCGCAACCTGACCCTGGTTCTGGGCCACAGCGTTAAGGCCGTCGGCATCAAGCACAACAGGGCAACTGGCCCCGGCCAGGATCCTCGGAACAGCCTGGTTCAGGCTCATTCCCCGCCCCAGGCCTGGGCCCAGGGCCAACACGGATACAGTGTTATCTGATAGAAACTTGAGGATCTCATCGGCAGATCCGAGCCCCAGGCAGCCGCTAGCATCCTCCTCAAGCAGCACGCCAATGGCCTCAAGGGCCAATGCGTCAACCACAGGGCCGAGGCCTTCCGGCACTCCCAGGTAGACCAGGCCTGCGCCGATCCGAAGGGCAGAGATAGCGGTCAGGGCTGGGGCTCCAGACATTCCCTCGCTGCCACCGACGATGAGCACCCTCCCAAAGGTTCCCTTATGGCCGTCACTGCGCCTCGAGGGAATAGAGGCCGCCACTACCCTGGCAGTTATCAGCTGACCCTTCAGCCCAGTCGCCTCAAGCTGCTCAGGTAGAAGGGATATTCCCTTCAGAACAAGCTCGCCAACATGGCCCGCCCCAGGGTGAAGAAAGAGCCCGCGCTTGGCAAGCCCCAAGGTGAAGGTGATGTCAGCTGACACCGCCTTGCCGCAGACTTGGCCGCTTGTTCCGTCAATGCCAGAGGGGATATCCACCGCGACAATAAGAGGAGAAAACGCCCCTTTGGCCGCTGAAGTAGATGGGAGCCCAGGCTGTTCTGCGCCCCCCGCTTCATTGATAAGGTCAATACCATCAGCTACATCTCCCCGGACAGTTCCGGTAATACCGGTACCCAAAAGGGCGTCAATGACTACGTCCGCTTCACCAATGGCGGTCCGGATACCGTGGCGATTACTATCACTGAGGACCTGAACTCTCACTGTGGATAGCTCAAGTATCCGCAGATTGGTCAGGGCGTTGCCCTTAATCCTATCCCGACTTCCACAGATGGCCACCTGAACTGGAAATCCGCGGCTATGCAGGTGGCGCGCGATGACAAATCCATCACCGCCGTTGTTGCCTGTGCCCGCCATCACCACGGTCCTGAAACGGGCACCCGCAAAGGCAGCCATCAACTGTGAGGCAATGGCCGCTCCAGCGTTTTCCATCAGAACGGCACCGCTCAGCCCCCAGTATTCCTGGGCGGTCTTGTCAATACCCTGCATCTCTTTGCTTGTCACAACCCAGTTGAGGAAGCTGAGCTCATTCATGGTCCTCCACTACACTCCCCCACCGCCACCACAAAGGCAACAGCGTTCTCGTTGGTGTGAGACAGGCTGAGGTGAAATCCCCCAATTCGTCGTCTGGCCGCCTCTTCAGCAAAATGTCCCTTTATGTCAATGACGGGTTGGCCCGAGGGTAAGACGAGGACTGTAATGTCGCGCCAACTCCCCTTACGAAAGCCGATCCCAAGGGCCTTGACCACCGCCTCTTTGGCCGCATAGCGCGCCGCCAATCGGCACATTCTGGCCTTACCCCTGGCCGCCAGAGCGTAACTCTGCTCTTCTTTCGTGTAGACTCGATCCAGGAAGGACTGGCCCCACCTCCTGTAGAGGTGCTGTATCCGTGCTACTTCCACAATGTCGGTTCCTATTCCTCTCACAACTGTCGCTTTCAAGATACCCACCCCTGCAGGTAATGATTGCCACGAACCGCTACCATTTTAGCACAGCGAGGTTCTGCCAACAAGGGAGTGACCCTCTTCCCCGCCTCCCCAAAGACTTAGAGGGGCCGGCAACCGCCCCCTCTAAGCATAGTGCGAGTATGGCTTTGTAAACCCCGCATCAAACCCTTGCGTTAAAAGCCGGTTTCATGCCCCTCAGCGCATCCCCTGGCTGCAACCCATGTCATGGCTACTCAACGGTTACACTCTTAGCCAGGTTGCGCGGCTTATCAACGGGGCAATTCCTCTCAACCGCCGCGTAGTAGGCCAGTAGCTGCAGGGGCACAGCGGCCACAACCGGCGCCAGGAGGGGGCTGGTATCCGGGAGCCTGGTCTGGAAGTCCATGTGGTCGCGGGCATCGCCAATACCCTCCAATGTAACACCCCAGATACAGCCCCCTCGGGCCCTGACCTCCTCAATGTTGCTGATTGTCTTCTGACTGATCTCTTTCTGGGTAATCAGGGCAACAACGGGAACATCCTGCTCAATCAGGGCCAGGGTCCCGTGCTTTAACTCCCCTGCGGGGTAGGCCTCAGCGTGAATGTATGATATCTCCTTAAGCTTCAACTGCCCCTCCATGGCGGCGGCGTAGTCCAGACCGCGGCCTATGAAGAAGATGTCGTCCCACCTTGCAAACTCCCGGGCAATGGCCTTGACTTCTTCCGTGCTCTTCAGGGCCATCTCCACCTTTTGAGGTAGTGCCCGCAGCTCCTGGACCAGGGCGGTCATCTCTCCAGGTTTCAGGGCACCGGTGAGTTCTCCTAACCTCAAAACCAGCAGGGACAGGGCAGCAATTTGGGTGGTGTAGGCCTTGGTAGAGGCGACGGCAATCTCAGGCCCAGCCTTGGTATAGATGACTACATCAGCCTCACGGGCGATTGTGCTGGCCTTGACATTACAAATGGCAACGGTGCGAGCGCCCTCTCTCTTACCTGCCCTCAAGGCAGCCAGAGTATCAGCGGTTTCCCCTGACTGACTGACAACGACAAGCAGGGTGTTCTGGTCCATTGGCCGGTGGTGATATCTGAATTCTGATGCTACCTGGGCCTCACAGGCGAGGTTCAGTACCTTCTCAATCATGTACTTTCCCACAATTCCGGCATGATAGGCGGTGCCACAGGCGATCAACGCGACCCTGTCTATGGATCTGGCCTCCTCTGGAGTAAGGCTGATCTCATCCAAAACAACCCCGCTGCTGTCAGCGGCGAGCCGTTGGGCAAGGGTGTCCCGAAGCGCCTTGGGCTGCTCAAAGATCTCCTTAAGCATGAAGTGGTCAAACCCGCCCTTTTCCGCGCTCTCGGCATCCCAATCAATGTGGATGGGATCGCGACGGACCGGTTCGCCAGCGACGGTGGTGATGGCCACAGCGGTTTGCGTGATTACCGCCATCTCCCCGTCCTCCAGGATTTGAATCGTGCGTGTGTGTTCAAGGATGGCGGGGATATCGGAAGCCAGGTAATTCTCGGTTTCCCCCAACCCGACGATGAGGGGGCTGTCCTGACGAGCGGCCACTATCTTGCCTGGCTCACTCCTGGACAGGACAGCCAGGGCATAGGATCCATCAAGCTTGCTAACGGCGGCGCGCACTGCCTGCTCCAGGTCCTTGCCGTCTCTTGTGAAGTGCTCGATGAGGTGAGCTATCACCTCTGTGTCTGTCTCCGAGTCAAACTCGTGAGCCTGTTGGCCAAGCCAGTTCTTGAGCTCCAGGTAGTTCTCTATGATACCGTTATGGACCAGTGTTATCTCACCGCTGCAGTCGGTGTGGGGATGGGAATTGTAGTCGGTAACCCCCCCATGGGTGGCCCACCGGACATGACCAATACCCTGGATACCCTCGGGCCGTTTGCCTCTTAGTTTCTCCTCAAGGACTGATAGCTTTCCCGTGGTCTTCTCTATAAAGCTGCTGTTTGGCGACTGGACTACCACCCCGGCGGAGTCGTATCCGCGGTACTCCAGCTTACGCAAACCATTGATCAGGATTGGCAGGATATCCTGCGTTCCAACGTATCCAACAATACCACACACAGGGCATGACCTCCTGAAGATTATTATCTGTCAGTTTCGTTTGAAAGTTGTTACGGTAATGAGTTTTGCAGTTGGTGCCGTAAGGGGCACCTGTGTGGGGGGCAAGTGGAAAGGCGATGTGAAGACACGCGCAGTCGTGAAGTCTTGGTCTGCATGGTCCCAGCTCTGTCCTGGAGGTCGCCCTCCAGATTTACACAGGACCTTCGGTGGCAGTTCACCGCGGAGGCATCCGCCGACTAACTTCGATAAAACCCCCGTCCTCGTCAACTCACCCTTCAGGTGAGTTCAGGCGCTTGACATTTTGACCGCCTTCCTGCTTCATGCCGCCCCTATATACCTATGCCTCTATCACACCGGCGTGCACCCCCCTCGCCCTCGCCAACTCCCTGTTTTGGTAGCCCTCGGCTCCTCCTCACGGCCCCCTTCGACCAGGACAGGGGCCTACCTGGGTCCGAAGTTTGACTTAATATATGCAACCAGTCTCTGGGCCAGAGCCTTAATCAAGCTATCGTCATCACCCTCCAGCATAACACGAATGACCGGTTGGGTGCCAGAGGGGCGAACCAGCAGTCTGCCCTGGCCGCCAAGCTCAGTCTCCACGGCCTCAATCTCGCTGATAACTCCGGGATCCGAGAGAACGGTCTCCTTGCTTGCCGCGGCAACACTGGTGTTAATCAGAACCTGGGGTACTGGGATCATGGCCTCCCGAACCGTACACATGGTTCCGCCTGTCTCGGCCAGCAACCCAAGGAGGAAGGCCGCCGTCAGGAGGCCATCACCCGTTGTTCCATGCCGCAGGAAGATTATGTGTCCTGACTGCTCTCCGCCGAGGGTGATGCCCTCAGCCCGCATTGTCTCCAGGACATAGCGGTCACCCACCTTACAGCGCACAAGCTGCCCACCAATCTCGTTAATGGCGCGCTCCAGGCCCAGGTTGCTCATGACCGTCGCCACCACCGACTGCCGGGGTAGATCGCCCCGGGCCGCCAGCCCCCTGGCGCAAAAGGCCATCAAATGGTCGCCGTCGAGGATCCCACCGTTGCCATCGACCACGATCAGGCGATCGGCATCACCGTCAAAGGCTATGCCCAGGTCCGCTCCCTGTTTCCGCACTGTCTCAGCCAGGAGATCCGGGTGGGTGGATCCACAGCTAACATTGATGTTAATGCCATTGGGCCTGTTGTTCACGACTGAAACCTCCGCGCCAAGGGATGTGAAGAGGGCTGGGGCAATGCCGCTAGCCGCCCCATTGGCGCAGTCCACTACCACCTTCATCCCACCAAGATTAGAGGAGACAATGTCTCTGATGTAGTCTACATAATGCTCTACAAGGGCCGCCTGATTAGTGATGACGCCAACGGCGCTGCCGTCAGGCCTTTCGGCCTGGATTGTGACGCCTTTACCGCTGCCAGTGCTTTCGCCCCTCACCCCCAGGGCTGCCACTGTGACCTCGATCTCGTCTTCGGAATCGTCGCTGAGCTTGTAGCCTTCACCGGTAAAGAACTTGATCCCGTTGTCCTCCGGGGGATTGTGGGAGGCAGAGATCATGATCCCCCCCACGGCGCCGGTGACGCGAGCCAGGTAGGCCACAGCCCCTGTGGGACAGAGGCCGAGGGACACCACATCAACACCAGCAGAACAGATCCCTGCCGCGGTTGCGCCCTCAAGCATTGTCCCTGACAGCCGGGAATCTCGACCAACGACAACAAAGGGTCGCTGAGGGGCTGGAGTTATCGTCACCATGCCCCCGGTTGTGGCTGGACCTAAACCGACAGCGCCGCCGGGGGCGCCTCTGCCTTCTGGTGAGGCATCCTGCGCGACAATAAACTCCGCGGCATCGCCAAAGGTAGCCAGGAACCACCTGGCACCTGCATGGCCAAGGGCTAATGCCAGTTCCGGAGTGAGTTCCTTGTTGGCGACGCCGCGGACGCCGTCGGTGCCAAAGAGCTTCGACATGGGGTCCCCCTCTTCTACTGGGTCTCTTCTATAGTTACCGTAATCATCTCGGGAGCATGTGATACAACCTCAAAGCCCGGAGGCAGCATAATTGTGGGCCGCAGATGATACTCTCCAGGGCCTAGTTCAGAGGCGTCAATTGTCGCCTCAATACTCTCCAGACTAAATCCGGACAGATTAAGGATGGGGCCTGTCACAACAACACTGATAGACTCCGGTGTAAGAGTGACTGTCTGTCCCTCCACGGTGTTAACAACGCTTACCTGCACAGGGTCAAATGCCCGTTCCGTGATTTCCTCTTCCAGCACAACAGTAATGGAAACCAGAGCAGGCTCCGATATCTGGACCCCCAGTGGCACATCCACGGGAACCGCCAGGGCGTAGGTTCCAGACATCCCGCCAACATCAACAAGGGCAGTCTGCACCGTTGACACATTTTCCAGGACCCGCGCCGGCGCTCTAATGGAAACCTCTGCGGGGCTGACTGTGATGCGCTTGACCTCCCAACCTTCGGCGGGGACCCCGGTGATGCGGGCCAATACGGGGACACTCTTCTGGGGGGGTAGTGCCACAACAGGCACCTCAACGCTCACCTCTGCGGGGTCGGCCTCCAGTCCCACCAAGGGCGACCCCTCGCGGTCAACGGGCCTTGCCAGCATCGTCAGGCTGATGGGTTCGGTGACCCCAGATACATCAACCTGGGCGACGACGCGCGCTACCCTGTTAACCTGGCTCTCGGGTCCCGTAATGACTACTTCATCAGGGGTCACCGAGGGAGTAAGGGTCGAGAAATTCGGCTCCATTTTGCCCTGCAGCGTCACCTGGACCGGAAAGGTTGCGCTTACCACGGCATCTATCTGAACAAGGGCCATAGCCGGTTCAATGCTGATCAGCTCCAGCCCAGGTGGCAGCGTAACCTCCAGGTCCACCTCATGGCTTCCACTGCCCAGGGCGCTTGTGTCCGCCTTTAGCAGTATTTCGCCTCTATCAATCTGGGCCAGCAGCCGTTCTCGTCCCTGAATGACAATGCTGGCACTCTCAGGGCTATTGGCAATCAGTACGAAACCGCCTGAAGGCGCCATATAATTCACAGCCACATCACTGACTGCTTCGTTAACAATGGGATTTAGATCAGAAATTACGCGAAACCACAGGATGACCGCCAGCAGCAGGGACAATACCTTGAGGGTCAGGTTCCGTTCCAGCCATTTGTCCACTAACCGCCACCCCCCCAATTCCAGAAGCCAAATCCCTGTTCGCGTTCGGGCTGAAGGAGAGTGTTAAGCATCTCCTCAAGGGTCTTCTCGTCCAGGTCCCTGATGAGTTTCCCCCCGTTGGCCAGTGATACGGTTCCCGTCTCTTCTGACACCACGAGGATCACCGCATCGGACTGCTCCGACATACCAAGAGCAGCGCGGTGCCTGGTGCCTAGCTCCGGCCCCAGGTTAGGATTGTCTGACAGTGGAAGAAAACACCCGGCAGCAACCACTCGGTTTCCGGCGATGATGACGGCTCCATCATGCAGCGGGGTCTTGGGAATAAAGACGTTTACGAGGAGTGACGAAGACAGGGCCGCATCAATCTCCGTACCTGTCTCAATGACCTCCTTCAAGCCTGTCTGCCGCTGAAAGACTATGATTGCGCCGATGTGGTTTCTCGCCATTACCCCCAGGGATTTCACAACCTCCTTGATAACGGCGCTGATGTCTTCGGACTGAAGAAACTGGAGGGGATTCCTGAAGAGCTGACCCCGGCCCAACTGTTCCAGGGCCCGTCTCAGTTCTGGCTGGAAGACAACGGGAATAGCGACTACAAGGCCCAGGGTAGCCTTTTCCAGGAGCCAGTTTATTGTCGGGAGCTCAAGCCAGTCGGTAATGGTAAAGGCAATTAACAGCAGAATAATGCCCTTGATAAGCTGGACGGCCCGGGTACCACGGATTAACAAGAATATCCTGTAGAACACATAGGCAACTATCGCGATATCCAGCACCGAGATTGCAATCTCCCAGGGTGTGAGGGATAGGAGTGGCGAGAACATTCAAGAGACCCCTTCTATTATCTTTACTGACGGAACATCAAGGTATGTAAGGCCTACCGGTATAAGTATTAATTCCCTGTCTATAAATGCAAATCCTCCCCCGATTATCCCAAGTTTACTGCCCTAGGCCTCCCGGCTATTCCAGGGGGTGGCCAGGTCAGCAAAGAGGCTGTAGACCACAGGGATGACAACTAAAGTCAGGACGGTTGCAGTGAGGAGGCCCCCGATGACGGCAACAGCCATTGGCCGCGCCAGTTCAGTGCCGGACCCTTTGAATAGGGCCATGGGCAGGAGGGCCAAGAGTGTTGTCAATGAGGTCATCAGCACGGGGCGCAGCCGGGTCCTGCCGGCTACTATAAGGGCCTGCATTGTACCGTGGCCACCAGCCCGGAGTTGGTTCACATAATCCACCAGCACGATACCATTATTGACGACAATGCCCGCCAACATGATGAGTCCGATCACGGAGGGGACTGAAAAGGGCAGCCCCACAATAAACAGGCCGGATACTGCGCCAAAGGCAGCCAGTGGGATGGTAAACATAATGGTAAAGGGATGAAGAAGGGATTCGAACTGGGAAGCCATGACCATGTAGACCAGAATAATGGCTAGAACCATGGCCAGAGACAACCCACCAAAGGCATCGGTCATCTCAGCGTACTCACCGCCGTAAGCGACGCTCATACCCGCGGGCAGAGACATGGAGCCCAGTTTCTCCTGAATGTCATTGACTATTGACCCCAAGTCACGGCCGGTGGTGGATGCTGTCACTGTGGCCATCCGGCTGTTAGACATTCGTTGGATGATGTAGGGTCCTGTATCCTGCTTGAAGGTGGTAAAACCCCCTAATGGCAGGGCCTGGCCTGTCTTGGTGAAGATGAGGAGGTTCCCCAAGTCCTCTGGGCCGCTCCGGAACTCTTGGGCCAGGCTAACCCGGACCGGGAGGTCTTGGCCAGCGAGCGAGAAGGAACCGACCCTCTCGCCCTGGATCTGGGAACTGAGCCAGGCGCCAACAGTGAGCTGATCCAGGCCCACCATTGCCAGGGCCTCCCGGTCATATCCCACCTGGAGCTCGGGTTTTCCCTGTCGAAAGCTGGTCTCAATGTTGTTCAGGCCTTCAACGCCTTGAATGGTCTTGGCGATCTCCTCCGTGGTGGACCTCAGTAGGTCCAGGCTGTCGCCCATCACCTGTATCTCCACGGGGGCCATGTTGCCCGCATCAAGCACGGAACTGCTTGGCTCCACTGAGAACTCCGTCCCGCTGGGGGCATATACAAAGGCCAGTTTATCCTCGACCTGCCCCATAACAGCATTAGTAGAGCAGCCACGTTGGTCAGCTGCCACAAGCCTGACGGTAACCTGGCCTGTCTCAGTACCACCTGACATTGAGGCCCTACTTCCCCCCCCGCCACCGGTCCCGATGGTTGTGGTGATGTACTCGACCTCAGGCATCCCGGCAATTGCCTTCTCTATCTGGCCCAAAACACTGTCGGTGACAGACAACCTGGTCCCGCTGGGGAGGTCCACCTTGACAACAAACTCACCCCGGTCCAGCTTGGGGATGAACTCCGAGCCAATCTGGGGGAGCATATAGGCGGTGGAACCAATAAGCGCCAGCATCAGAAGAACCACCACAAGCCTATGGGTGAGGGCCCACTCCAGAAGGGCCTCGTAGGCGCCCTTGGCTTCACCCCTTCTTCTGAGGCGTCGGCTTCTTAACCCTTCGACATCTTCAAGGCTGTCGTTGCCTATTACTTGGAGGGCAAGGATCTCCTGCCTGGGACGGAGCAGGACAGAGGCGGCCATTGGGACAAAGGTCACCGCCACCGCCAGGGAAGCCAACAACGCAAAGCTTGCGGTAAGGGCTAGTTCCTTGAAGAGGGTCCCGGCAATACCACCAACAAAGACCACCGGCAGAAAGACGGCGATGGTAGTCAGGGTTGACGCGGTAATGGCCATTGCTACCTCGCCACCCCCGCTAATGGCGGCCTCCTCAGGAGATGAACCGCCCTCAATATGCCGGTATATGTTCTCTGTAACTACAATAGAATTGTCCACCAGCATGCCCAAGCCCAGGGCCAGGCCGCTGAGGGTCATCAGGTTAAGGGTGAGCCCGCTGAAGTGCAGCAGTGAAAAGGTGGCGATTACTGAAATGGGGATCGCAAGGGTTACAAGCAAGACCGTACGGATGTTTCTGAGAAAGAGAAAGAGGATGACGATGGCCAAAATCCCGCCCAAGAGGGCGTTGCCCGAAACCGTGGCCAGGGCCTTTTCGATAAAGTCGGCCTGGTTCACCGTTGGTATCAGGTGGGTCTGCCCGGGGATCTCCTCAGCGACCTCGTCCAGGGCCGCCTTTACCCCTCTGGCAACCTGGACGGCATTGGCCTGTGACCCCTTTTGGACACTCAAGACCACACTGGGTTGTTGGTTGAGGCGCGACAGGCTCCTCCCCGTGACAGTGGCCAATTCGATGTTGGCAATATCCTCAAGGTGGACTGGGCCCTGGGGCGTCATGCCAACAACAACCTGCTGTAGCTGGGACCACTCCTTGAACCTGCCGATGGACCTGACAAGATACTCAAGATCCCCCTCGGTGACCCTGCCACCAGGGAGGTTCAGGTCAATGCCCCGCAGCGCCCCGATGATCTGCCACCAGGGGATCCCCCTTGAGACCCTTTTCTGCTGATCAACGGTGATGGCCACTTCCTGCCAGGCGCCGCCGATAATATCGATGGACGCAACCCCTTCAATCCTCTCGAGCCTGGGCTTCACGATGGAATCAGCAAGCGACCTGAGCTCGACCTCGCTGTCGCCACCGGTCATACTGATATACATGATGGGCATTAGAGAGGGATCAAACTTAATCACCATGGGTTTACCGACGCCTTCAGGGAAATAGGGGGCAATGAGGTCAATCTTCTCCCTCATATCAAGGGTGGCAAAATCCATCTCGGTTCCCCACTGGAACTCGGCCACTACTACCGATGACCCTTCTGTCGTATGAGAGGATAACCGGCGCACATTGCTCACCGTGCCCAGGGCCTCCTCAAGGGGCCTGGTTACAATGGATTCCACTTCGGTAGGGGCGGCGCCATCGTAATTGGTGATGACGACCGCTCCCGGAAAGTTCATCTCTGGAAGCAGGTCAAGGGGGAGGCGTGAATAGGCCACAGACCCCAGTAGTACCACGGCCAGTACAGCCATAAGGATTGTCACTTTGCGTTTGACAGCAAGCTTAGTAAAGAACACTCAGGCTCCTCCAGGGGTCGCGGGACCAGGCCCGTAGGCAGCGCTGCGGTTACTGACCCTCAACGGCCCAGGCTACTCAAGGATCGTCGCGACATCGTTCAGGATGTCTACCAGGTTGCTCAGTTTCTTCTCAGAGAGCTGCCCCATTACCGCATGCATGACCTCACGGCGCTGCTGTTCCATCTTCTGCACCAACCGCTTGCCCTCCTCGGTCAGGCTGATGTTGACGACCCGCCGGTCCTCAGTGCTGCGGTTTCTGTCAGCGTAGCCGCTGGCCTGCAACTTGTCGGTTAAGCCTGTCACCGCGCCGCTGGTGACCCCCAGCATGTCAGCAAGCTGGGACACAGTCATGGGCCCCTGCTTTGCAATCATCCTCAAGATGAAGAACTGGGGAGGGCTCATTCCCTCCGGCAGATTGACCCTGTGGTGCTTTGTGAGCTTCTTCGCAATTACATTTAGCAGGCGGTCGAACTCTGTCAACAGGACTGACGCCCTGCCGTCAATATCCGCCAATCCTCTCACCTCCATTCCTCTGAATGCTCCCGAAGCTACTCCCAGAATGGCCCTAAAATATTTAGCGTCTAAACCATCTTCCATTGTAAGCTAGCGCTGGCTAAAAGTCAAAGCCCGGCCTCACCTAGGTTGTGTAGCCCTGGCGTTCCCAGGGCTCTTTATAGGTTGCGGCGTCGTAGACCTCCTTACCGTCTATGTAGGTCTTGATCACCCGCGTTGTCAACTCCAGGGGATGACCATCTAGGACCGCAAAGTCGGCGTCCTTCCCTGGTTCGATGCTGCCGACACGGTGGCCTACGCCAATGATCTCCGCCGCCGCCAGGGTGATGCCCTTAAGGGCTCCCTCTTCGGACAGTCCGTGTCTATAGGCCAGCGAAGCGCAGGTTCTAAGGTAACCGATGAAAACAACGCCGGCGTCGGTTGTTATTGCCACCTTGACGCCTGCCCTCTCCAGGATCCCTGCCGTAGCAAAGGTCCGGTCCCTGAGCTCCACCTTTCCGCGGGAGGTAAAACTGGGACCAACAATGCAGGGCACATCCCTGGCGGCGATCTCATTGGCAATCTTGTGCCCCTCGGTGGCATGCTCAATTGTCACCCTGAAGCCGAACTCGTCGGCGATGCGGAGCGCTGTCATGATGTCATCGGCGCGGTGGGCGTGAACCCGTGCTGGCAGCTCTCCGTCGAGCATCCTCACAAGAAGCTCCAGGCCGCGGTCGGTTGCCGGTGGCTTCGGGGCCTTTGTGGCCTCTTCACCGTTGCAGTCGTCCTGAGCCTCCAGGTACTCCCTATTCTTGGCCTGGTACCGCTCCCAGGCGGTCCGATAGTTCTGAGCCTTGGCAAGGGCGTCCCGAAGCACCGCCGCCGACCCCATCCGGGTTGAGGGTATCTTGCCCTGCCCTCCGAAATTGCGCTTTGGGTTTTCACCAAGGGCGAGTTTTATGCCGTCAGGCCTCTTCAGGATCATCTCCGCCCGAGTTTTACCGTAGGTCTTTGTGACAAAGCCAATACCATTGATCACCTTACCGCTACCAGGCCTGATTAGAGCAGTGGTCACCCCTGCTATCCTTGCGTCCTCCAGATGGCGGTGGTGAGGATCAAAATTATAGTAGTAGTCTATGTCCGCCGTAGCGGCAGGACCCAGCCCGCCCTGGCCGCCGCTGCCGCTGTCAAGGGCAGAGCCAGCGGTGATCCAGTCATGGGCCACCAGATGAGAATGGGCCTCTATAAAGCCTGGGGTAAGGGTATTGCCACCCAGATCGACGACCTCTGCCTTTGAGGGAATATCAACGCCGGCCCCAACCTCTACAATCTTCCCCTTGTCTATCAAAACGGTGCCCTTCTCAATTACTGGACCAGCCATGGTGTAGATTCTGGCATTGGTAATCACTAGCATAGGGGTCCCCCCTCTTCCTTGAGCTCATAGACGGGCTCTCCGTCAATCCAGACCTTGAGAACCTGGGTGTCAATGGCAAAGGGATGTCCGGAAAGGAGGACAAGGTCAGCGTCCTTCCCCGGCTCCAAACTACCCAGGCGTTTCTCGAGGCCAAGTATCCGGGCAGGGTTTATTGTGATGGCCTTGACTGCATCCTCCTCCGTCATCCCGTCACGAACCGCCGTGGCCGCCTGGACTGCCAGGAAGCCAATGGGGATTGTGGGATGGTCAGTGGTAAGGGCGCAGTTGACGCCGGCCTCGGCCAATACAGCGGGAGTTCTCAGTGACGTGTTCCTGCTCTCACCGCGTCGGTTAATCATAATGGGCCCCACCACAACCCCAACGCTGGATCCTTTCAAGAGATCGACAGCCAGATGGGCCTCGGTGGCTTTGTCGAGAACAACGGAAAACCCCCACTCAGCGGCAATCTCAAGGGCATTGGCAATATCGTGATTGCCAACAACCTGCATGAGGGCAGGATACTCACGTTTGAGGAGTCTCACATAGGGCGTCAGTTTTGGCGACGGGGCATCCTCGTCAACTTCTCCCCCCTCCTCCTGGAGTTCCCTGCTGTCCAGATGGTCCTTGGCCCTCTGGAGTTCCTTCAGGAGGATGGCGGCCTCATCACTCCGGGCCCTGGGCTTTCCGCCTCCGAACATGGCATACATCCGGGGGGTGCCCGCTATGCTGACCCTCAAGGCCCAATCGTCGATGAGCGTCATGTCTTCAACGGTGATACCTGCTGTCTTAATCACCGCCGCTGTTCCCGCCACCACTGGGTAGCTTCCAGGGACAACGCCCACAGCAGTCACCCCCGACTCCCTGGCATCTGCCAGAGCTAAATCCTCTGGGTTGATGCCGTCCAGGGCACGTAGGTGGGGTGTAGTGGGGGAAGCCAACTCTGTGTCATCGTATCCCGCCGGCCCAGAGCCGTCTTCCCGCAGGCCAAGGCGGGTAGTCACGTCAATCATACCGGGCATCAGTGTCTTGCCAGTGCCATCAACTGTGGTAGCGTCCTCGGGTATCGGCAATGAGGCGGCATCGCCAACAGCCCTGATCTTACCGTCTTCGACAATGACTGTTCCCTGCTCGATAACGCCACCAGTTACCGTAACTAACCGGGCATTTGTGATTGCCAGCAATGATTCCACTCCTTTCTGTTGCTAAGAGCCGTGTTTTGGGGTATTTAAATACTAGAGACCATACTAGTGATCTTCCTCCAGGAGACCTTCCGTCAGGCCAGAGTAGGAGGAGTACAGTATGAAGGTATCCGATGTCATGACCACCGATGTGATCTCCGTCTCACCCGATACCGACCTGGGCGCCGTTGCCCAGCGAATGGCTGAGAACAGCGTCAGCGGGTTGCCTGTCCTCACCAGTGCTGGCAGGCTCGTCGGAATAATCACCGAAGGCGACTTGATCCGGGGTTGCCGGCAGTATGACCTGCCCGTGTTCCTCGATATGATGGGCACGGTTGTCCAGGCCAATCTACCCACCAACTTCGAGGATCGCCTGGAGTCACTGCTGAGATCTCCAGCGGGGAGACTGATGACCACCGAGCTAATTACCGTTGGGCCCGATGATACACTGGAGACAGCGGCGGAGTATCTGAGCCGATACCGACTGGGGCGGCTCCCCGTTGTCAATCAAGGGATGGTGCTGTTGGGGATCATCAGTCGCTCGGACCTAATCCGGGCCATGACCCAGCCCCAGGCCTAGATCACCATGCCATTTCTGGCCCCTGTAACCTTACCGTTCCTCACGGCGACGCTGCCGTTTACCACCACCGCTGTGATGCCCTTGGGCTCGGAGTAGGGGTTATTGGCTGTAGCCCTGTCGCCTATCTCGGCCGCATCGAAGACTACCATATCAGCCCAGTTGCCCACAGCCAGGGTTCCCCTATCGGTGAGGCCCAGTTTGCGACCGGGAAGACCGCTGACCTTGTGGACCATTGTTGTCAGGTCAACCAGGCCAATATCCCGCGCATAGTGTCCTAACACCCTGGGATAGGTGCCGTAGTGCCTGGGATGGATGGGCACGCTGCCCTCCAGTTCCTGATCCAGGGCAAAGGCATCTGTCGAGATCATTGTCAGTGGATGCTTGATTACAGCCTGGACGTCCCTCTCGTCCATGCTTGCCGCCACCCGTAGGTCAAACTCGTCCTCCAACAGGAGGTCGCAGACAAAGTCCACCAGATCCTGGCCTGAGTCTTCAGCGCCTTGGCCCAAGGTCTTGCCGGCCAGGCCTGGCTGGGATGGTGAACTCATTATCCGGTAGTTGTCTCTACCTGCTATCAGCCCCTTGCCTTCCTCTTCCTCACTGGCATACTTCTCTTTAAGCTTGATCCGGGTTTCCTGTGACTTAATGGCTTCCTTCAGCTTATCGCCGTCAGATATCTCCAGGGCGCTACCAATACTGCGCCAGATCTGGTAGACCTGGGCGAAGTCATAGGGGTATACATCACAGCTTACATCAAGGCCGTCCTCAGAGGCCCCCTCCAGCATGGATAGGGTCTCCTTGACCTTCCCAAAATTCTGGGCGCCAATGGCCTTATGGTGTGACACCTGGGCCTTCACTCCGGTAGCATCGGCGATGTCGATGACCTCCTGAACAGCCTCAATCAGCTGATCTGCCTCGCTCTTGATATGCGAGGTATATATTCCGCCGTAGGCGGCCACAACCGCGGCCAGATCGATGATCTCCGCGGTATCGGCATGACCGCCTGGCAGGTAACTTCTTCCCGTCGACAGCCCATGGCCCCCTTCAACAAGGCACTGTTCGAGCAGTTCCTGCATTGCCGCAACCTCCCCAGGGGTGGGGGGCCTCTTCTCCGTGCCAACGATATGCGCGCGCAGAAGGCTCTGACCAACCAGCGGATAGACATTTGTGCCGGTGCCCCTCTTCTTCAGATATGTCAGGTACTCCCCGAAGGAACGCCACTCCCAGTCGATAGCCTTAAACTCCTCTTCCCCCAGCAATGCGCCGACCAGGCCCTTGAGCACCGTGTCAATGGTCTCCTTCTTACATGGGGCTAGTGACCAACCACAGCTGCCGACAACCTCAGTAGTGATCCCCTGTAGCAAGGAGCTGGCCGCATTACCATGAACAGGCAGAGAAAGGTCTGAGTGTGAGTGAATGTCTATCACACCTGGCATGACCATCAGGCCAGAGGCGTCGATGAACTCTCTAGCGTCACTGGGCCCAAGATCACCCTTGGCATCAATCCGGGCTATGGCACGCCCTCGAACAGCCACATCCGCCTTAAAGGGACCTCTCTTCCCTGTGCCATCTATCACCGTCCCACCCTTGATCACCAGGTCAAACACGGCGCCACCTCCTGAGTATAGACTGATGCAGTACTTCGACAGGCGAAGAGTTTGTCCTGCCCTGCGAGAAATGCTAGAATAGAAGTGGATGCGCCAAGAAAGGCTACGAACGCAGGAGGGTGACACCTGGTTTCTAAGGAGGAGACGAAGATTTCCGAGATTATCACCATTGGAAATGAGAACATCGTGATTAGGCCAGGCCATAGAGATGATGCGGCAGAGATCACTGAACTCTATCGGGCCCTCGACAAGGAGTGCCCGATGCCTGACGCGCTGCTAGCCGCCAATGCTGAAGAACTTGTGGGGTTTACCCTTGATGCCTTTGAGCACTATGAGAAAGGTACCTACTTCGTTGCCGCCGTCAAGACCAATCCTCCGGACCCCGACGGGGAGACCCTGGTGGGAATGCTCAATGTGGTGCTATCTACGGGCCAGCGTTACTTCCCCCAACCTGAATACGCCCATGTGGCAGACTTATATGTACATTCTGATTACCGCCGAAAGGGGATTGGCACTGCGCTGATTAGAGGGGCTAAGACCTGGGCAGAGCTTCAAGGCGTTGGCAAGCTAAGCCTTGATGTTGACGCCAAGAACAAGGCCGCCAACAAGCTCTTCGCCAAGTTAGACTTCGAAGAGTCCTTCACCTCCATCAATCTGGTGAAAGGCATTCGCTCAGAGGAAGAGTAGCTTCTCTGTCTCTACAGTGTCAATGAGGTCCTGTTCAAGGATGCAGTCTATGAGGTGAAGGGAGTAATCGAACAGGAATGGAAATACATTGAGACGTCGTTCCTGTGGGCCATCTGGAACAAGAGACCGCCCCATTTTTGTGAACTGTCTCACCGCTACCCTGCAGTTGCCTTCGTGCAGCTGCTTTGTTTTTTTCTCTAGCCAGTCAATCTGCTCAAGCAATTTACCCCTGTTTGTCCCGCCAATATCCACAAGCGTCTTGTCAATCTCTCCGAGGGCCGGCAACAGCCCGGCATACTCCCGCTCTATAACCTTGCGGAGTTCGTCAAAGCGCCCGGGAAAGTCGATAGGGTCCGCGCAGTTCAGGTGTTCTTCCAGCCGATCCTTCCAGCCGGCGCGCAGCTCGTCCACTGAGAGGCCAAACTTATCAAGATAGCGCCGCACCGCTGGCTCCACCAGCGTTATGTTAACCCGAGGGAACAGGGGCGGACACTTCATCCCGTAGAGCTCATAGACGGGGCGCAGTTGAGTCAGGTAGGTAAGCTCACCTGGGCCCCCTACCATGGCCAGGGTCGGTAGAAGAACGTCCTGCGCCAGCGGCCTTGTGACCACGTTGGTGCTGAACCCCTCTGGATTGCGGGCAATCTCTCGCAGCAGGTCCTCCTTGGAGTACTGTTTCTCCAAGCCCCGGGGGGTAGTGACCTGCGCCTCTGCATCAAGGGGCTCAAGGGGGCGACGGTAACCGTCTTCATATATGAACAGGTCCACTGTGGGGGGCTCCTTAATAATCTGGGGAGCGCAGCCCAACTTCTCAAGGTCGGCGGCCCCAGAGGCAAGAGCATCCTGGATCTGTTGATGCCTGGCGATGGCAAAGGACATCACTGGTTGCTGCAGGGCGCGGATGCCACTCAGCATGGGATCGATCAGGACCAGGCCGTAGTCTCGAAAGAGCCACAGCATGACCCTGGCGAACCAGTCAGCAAGATTATCTGACTCCTGGGCTAAGGTGCGCAGGTGGTCTACGATCCCATCTTTATGCTGGGTAGGTCCCGTGGCGGCTTGAAGGCAATCAATCAGGGCCATGACCCTTTCATCGCAGGGCTGGTGTTTTATGGACCGCGGTTCCTCGTAGTTCTGCCTCAGTCGGAGCCGAAGGGGCTTGTCCTCCTTGTCCAGGATGGTAGCGTGGTCTATCTCCTGAAAGTCGTGGTCCTCACTGGCCACCCAAAAGACAGGGATGACAGGGATCTCAAGATCCTGGCTATACCTTCTAGCTAGTTGAATAATGGTGACCGCCTTGTATATCGTGTAGAGAGGGCCCGTGAGGATCCCCGCCTGCTGGCCACCGACAACAACCGCCGAGTCAGGCCGCTGCAGCTTCTCTATGTTACTCATGGTTTCTGCGGAGGCCCCCATGGCCCTGTTGTAATCCCGCAGGATGGAGGCCAGAGCCTGGCGATCGGTTACATAACTACGGCTCAGCTCTTCATGACGGGCACTGATTGCCTTTGGGTCTTGAGGATTATAGGGGTAGAGGTGCTCCACCTGTGAAAAATCACAGCAGTAGCTCTCCACCAAGGGGTTAGGCCCCCGGCGGACCAGGGACTGAAGGGTACAGCATAACATTGAGTGTATCTCCTTCTCGTATGCTTCCAGTGCGCAGTTACTCCACTATTGTACTTTATAGGTGGGCTCTTGCTCAAGCGAAAATCAGTAGTGACTTTGGGGGGCGCGCTGGTAGACATGGAAAAGGGCGCCCCTCAGGGCGCCCTCTGTTTGCTCTTCATCTAGTCTAGCCTTACAGTCTGCCTGCCTAGTAGTCCATATCTGAGTAGTCGGGCATGGCGTTCTTCTTCTTGTCAGGGATATCCGCCACAAGGGCTTCAGTTGTAAGCAGCATTGATGCGATACTGGCAGCATTCTGCAGGGCGTGCCTTGTGACCTTGACAGGGTCAACAATACCCGCAGCTACCATATCTTCGAGCTTCTCTGTGACGGCATTGAGGCCAACACCAGGCTTTGCAGCCCTGACCTTGTCAACAACTACGGAGCCCTCGAGGCCCGCGTTAGCTGCAATCTGGCGCAGTGGCTCTTCCATAGACCTCTTCACGATTGCGATGCCAAGGGCTTCGTCGCCCTGGGCCGTTTGAAGGAGTTCATCCAGGGCCGGAATTATGTTAATGAGAGCCGTTCCTCCACCAGGAACTATGCCCTCTTCAACGGCTGCCCTGGTAGCGGCAAGGGCGTCTTCAACCCTGAACTTCTTCTCCTTGAGCTCTGTCTCGGTGGCGGCGCCAACCTTAATAATGGCTACCCCTCCGGAGAGCTTGGCAAGGCGCTCTTCCAGTTTCTCACGGTCGTAATCAGAATCCGTATCATCTATCTGCTTACGGATCTGGCTGACACGGGCTTCGATATCTGCTGTGGTGCCCTTGCCCTCGACAACTGTGGTCTTGTCCTTAGTTACCTTAACGGTAGTGGCTTGACCCAGGTCTGTCAGCTCAATATTCTCGAGCTTGATGCCGAGATCCTCGGAGATAAAGCGCCCTCCGGTGAGGATGGCAATGTCCTCCATCATGGCCTTGCGGCGGTCACCAAAGCCAGGGGCCTTTACAGCGATGCAGTTAAAGGTACCCCTGAGTTTGTTAACCACCAGGGTTGCCAGGGCCTCACCCTCGATGTCCTCGGCAATGATGACGAGGGGCTTGCCGGAACGAGCAACCTTCTCCAGGAGGGGAAGAATGTCGGCAACAGCTGTGATCTTCTTCTCATGGAGCAGGATATAGGGTTCATCCAGGGAGGCTTCCATTGCCTCTGGGTCGGTGACAAAGTAGGGAGACACATAACCACGGTCGAACTCCATACCCTCAACGGTTTCAACGGTGGTCTCGATCCCCTTGGACTCTTCGATGGTGATAACGCCATCCTTGCCGACCTTATCCATGGCGTCAGCAATCAATTGACCCAGTTCCGGGTCGTTTCCTGCAATAGAGGCAACGTGCTCAATCTCAGCCTTGCCCTCGATGGTAATACTGGCCTCGCGGAGCTTAGCTACAGCGGTGTCAACCGCCCTGTCGATGCCCTTCTTCAGGAAGATGGGGTTAGCGCCAGCGGCTACGTTCTTGAGTCCTTCCAACATGATGGCCTGGGCAAGGACGGTAGCGGTTGTGGTGCCGTCTCCAGTTACATCGTTGGTCTTTGAGGCTACTTCCTTGCAGAGCTGAGCACCCATATTCTCATATGGATCATCAAGCTCAATCTCCTTGGCCACGGTCACACCGTCTTTGGTTATGGTAGGTGGACCAAACTTCTTGTCAAGCACAACGTTACGGCCCTTGGGGCCCAGTGTAACCTTGACCGCCTTGGCCACGGTATTGACGCCGCGCTCAAGGGACCTGCGCGCTTCAGCATCAAATGCAATCTGCTTGGCCATTACAGTCAACTCCTTTCGATAAAAGTCAGGATTGGAATAACGTCTGGTAACAGCATCCTCGCCATCAACTACATCCTAATGGCCTTACTCCTTGACGGCCAGAATGTCACTCTCGCGGAGAATGAGGTACTCTTCGCCGCCGATCTTCACTTCTGTGCCACCGTACTTGGAGAAGATGACAATGTCACCCTCCTTGACCTCAGGGGCAACTCGCTCCCCATTGTCGAGTACGCGGCCAGAACCCGCAGCAATGACCTTTGCCTGCTGGGGCTTCTCCTTAGCGGTGTCAGGCAGAACAATGCCGCCCTTGGTGACCTCTTCTTCCTCAACGACCTGAACAATTACCCTGTCACCTAATGGCTTTAGCATCTCTTTATCCCTCCTTCGCCAACTGGCGTATGAATGTGTGGTTGCCTGTTGTTAGCACTCTCAGGTGATGAGTGCTAAACCCAAGGAATATATTAAGCAATTTCTCCGTAGTTGTCAATTAGATTTTCCATTAGCTTAGGCTGACAGCAACTGGCGACCAAAACTGCCGGTTATTATATCCCCGCCCCTGGCAGGTTATGCCTCTGCTGCCAGAAGAAGCTTCGACAGGAAGCAAGCTCTCCGTGACAGTATTCGCCGTGAAATAACAGCGGCGCGAAAACCGTCGGCTCACGAGGTATGCTGGGGAATGGTCGGGACGCCCATCTTCGACCATCAGGGCCGAAAGGCCTCGAAAAGCCGGGCATCGGTCAGGAAGGTAATTCCGTCTGCTGCGAGGGGGCCTCCACCCTGAGCCCAGCGCTGAAAAAGATGGACAGGGCGGCAATAACGGCGCCGGCCACAAAGGTTGCGCTATAGCCGTAGGAGACCCAGAGGAGGCCCCCAATTGTGGGGACGGCCACGCCTGCTATGTGATTGATGGTACTACCCATGGCAAGGCTGGGAGCGATGTCTTCTTCAGGGGCAATCTTATCAAGAAAGGTGGTTATAGCAATATCGAACCCCAGCAGCAGATGGTCGATGATATAGAAGGTGAAGAGCAGCGGCTTGTAGGTGATAAAACCGTACCCCAAAAAGATCGCGACAACAAAGGTATAGTTTGTTGCAAGAGAGCTCCTCTCACCGAGCCTGTCAATGAGTCCCCCGAAGAGTGGTCTCGTATATAGGGACAGGATATTGGCAGTGATCATCAGTAGCGCGATGGTCTGAACAGGAGTGCCGTGGGCCTTCACCAATACCCAGGTCGCAAAGGTTTGGAAGATATGCCGACGGGATCCCGAGAGGAGTCGCAGGATATAGTAGGTCTTGTACTTCCAGTCGAAGACAAACCGCTTGGCTGCCACATCAACCTTCTCGCGAGGCGCAAAGATCATGATGGCGGCACCTACCGCCGCCGCAACTGCAGCCACAACGAAGAGACCCCTGAAGCTGATGAATTTGGATGTGAGATAGACGAAGCCCATGGCCAACAGGGTTGCCGCCGCCAGCATGCTGTTAACCTGGCCCAAGCGCTTGCCCTTTTCCCCCTTGGGGGCAAGTTTCAAGACCATCGCCGACTGGATGGGGAATAGTAGGTGAAACCCAACACTGAGGGTCAGGGTGGCAATGATCAGATGTACAAAGGTAAAGGACTGAGCAAACAGCAGCAGCCCAGCAGAGATTAGCACCATACAACCAGCAATGAGCAGCGATTGAGTGATAAGGGCGGTAACGGCCGCCAGGGCTATCGTAAAGAGACCCGGCAGTTCCCTGATGGACTGCATGAACCCAAACTGGTCTGATGAGATGCCCATCTCATCGTTGAGGAAGTTGTTGAGGATCGTGGTCTGGACTCCCAGGCCAAATTGGCTCATCAGGAGGGCAACTGCTAGGAAAATCATGGCGAGGGGCCAGGCGTCAGCGCCGAGCCGGTTAAGGAAGGGCTTGGCGTTGGGAGTCGGTTTGTTCTGCACGGGGATCAGATCCTTTCCTTCGGTTGGTGGTACATATTGACCACTGGAATTAGCTACTCCTACTGGAATGTTAGCTTCATGTGTATTTCGCCAACCGAAGGTTCTAACCTTCTCCCGTAAGCACACTCTCAATAACTTCCATTACACCGTGGTAGTGACAGCCTTCAGTGACCCAATCGACCCGGATCTTAACCTCATCATCAGCGTTCCCCACTGCCACACCAAGGCCAGCCACCTCCAGCATGTCCAAATCGTTCCGTCCATCGCCGATAGCCACTACTGCCTCTAGAGGGATGTCCAGTTCCAAACAGAGTTGTTTCAGGGCAGGCCCTTTTCCAGCCTCTGCCGGCAAGAAGTCCAGGAAGTGGGGCATTGTGGAGGTTACTTGAATAGACTGCCCAAAGGCGCCCTTGTATCTCTGGATCAGGGCCCGCACCGCATCGGGTTGGCAGCGCAGCACCACCATTGTGGGCCCGTTAAGACGGTCAGGGTCTGCCACCGCGGCCGTAAGGCTTCTTGCCTCAACAATATTGATGCCGAGGGCAGCACCATAGGTCTCTGTTGCAGGGGTCATGCGGTCAGTATAGACGACATCGTCGTAGTAGACGTAGGCGGGACCTTCCAGTCCCGTTATAGCCGACAGGATTGACAGGGCCTCATCTCTTGTCAGGGCGAGGTAGCGCCGGTACTGGCTGGTGTGGGGGTCCCGGGTCACGGAACCACCGTCAGTGATGATCGGCACATTGATATCGAGCCCAACAGCAAAGGGGAGGGCGGCCCGATAGGTCCGACCGGTGGCCATGGTCAACTCAATGCCAGCCTGGCGCAGGTGTTTTATCGCAGTTACCAGGGAAGGGGCTAGTACCTTGCTCTGGTCGACAAGGGTTCCATCAAGATCGGCCACAACCAATTCCAGCGCCCCGGGCCTCAGGGGCCAACGCCGCTGAGTCCGCCTGCCAGGACCTACCCCCGGTGGCATATCTATTCCCTTTCACCCGCAACCAGCATTCGCTCAACCTGAATAATCTGCTGGTCTATATCCTGGAACCCAGGATCAATCTCCCTGATCTCCTGGAAGACCTTCTTGGCCCGCTGGGGATTTCCACTCTCCTTGTGGGCGAGAGCGAGGACGTACTTATTGGTGAGGTGGACAGGGTCATCCTTGGCTCCGGAGAGACCGTTTTTCTCAAGGTAGCTGATGGCTGCCTTGGGCTGTCCGGAGTCGAGAAGGCATACGGCTCGCAGGTTTACAATCCTGGGCTGCTGCTTCATCTCTGAGGGCAACGAATCAATCAGATCAATGGCCTCCCTGTATCTGGAGGCCGTTGTCAACATGGGTATGAGACGGAATCTAACCTCCATGTCTTTGGGGTTCTTTTCAAGGTAAATCTTCAGGTATTTAATCACGTCTGAGACATTATTCGTCCTGAAGCTGAGGTCAGCAAGGCCCTTATAGGCAGCGGCGAGGTCAGGTTCCAGGTTTACCGCCTCAAGCAAGTGGGCTTTCGCGTCCTCAAACTCGCCCTCCTGGGCGGCCTTGGTTGCCTCCTGCAGATGTCTCCCCGCCCTGGTCTCAGGCAGACGCGTCCGTCGAAACTCAATTAGCAGCCCGAGACCAACGGCAGCGGTCAACACTATAGCAGCAATCAAACCGATTACCGCAGGTTCCATTGGCTCTCACTCCCCCGTTAATTATCTGTATTCAGGTTAACTCCCAGTTTCTCCAGGCGGGCTTCAACATCTTCAAAGTTCCGGTCAGCTTGGTAGACCGGCCTCAGCTCCGCAATGGCCCGGTGGCTATCCCCTGTTTCCATCAACGCCACGCCATACAGGTAGTGGGCCAAAACCATCTTCCGATCCCATGTGTTCCCAAGCGGGGGTAGGTTATTCAACTCCTCAAGGACCCTATCGGCCAAACCCTCTTCAAGCCAGCATACAGCCTTCAAATTGGCAACGTCCTGAGACGATGCAACGTGGGCCGGCAGGCCTTCAATGAACTCGAGAGCTTGGGCGTGTCGTTCTTTCTCCATCAACATCGCTACAAGGCTCATGCGGACGTCGGTGTCAGAGGGGTTATCCTTGAGATATCTGCGCAGAGCCTTAACGGCCTGCTCGAATTCGCCACTGTTGGCCAGAACCATGGCGGCATCTCTCAAGATGTATGATGGAACTGAGCTGTCCTTAAGGATCTCCTTGTAGCTGGCTGCTGCATGGTCCAGGTCTCCCCGATCTGAGTGGAGCTTCGCCTCAATCAGCAATCGCCTTATCTCTTTGCTTGGCCCAGTATGGTGAAGAAATCCAACAACCAGCGCGCCTGCGATTAGCATCCCGCCTAACCACAACAAGCCGCTCCCCAGCCCAATGGGAACAGCTATCCCTGCAACCACCAGGGCCACAGCAACAACACCTGTTCCGTTTACAGAGAACCAGGCGCTCAGGAAACCTGGTGATCGCCCTGGTACACTGGTCTTTTGGTCGCTCATATCCACTGCTTCCTCCCCTGAGTTGCCGTGTACAATCGCCCTGAAACTCTAAACGCGAGGCCTCTCCACAACTTCTCTATCCCCAAGACGCTTTCCTTCACGAAGACGAGGCTTCAGTACCACCGAAGGGGTGGAGAAGTATGTGCCAGATGTGGCTTAGTTTAGTAATGCCCAGGGGTCGTTCTGGGCCTGCGTTTGTGGTTAACCTAACCCTTGAGGGCCAGGCATGTCATTATCAAATGGAACTCTCAGCATAGTGCTCGGCTGTTGCTGCCATCATGGGCATTAAAGGAGGTGAAGCAGATCCATGGCACAATCAGACGACTTCATTGAAACCGTTAGAGATCTGAACCTGTCGTCTCTGTTTCTGTCTCTCACACCCGGCGACAAGCACTTGGTCAGGGAGTATTCACGAAACATGGTTCCTTCCCCTGGAGGAAGCCAGCGGCATGGCAGAGTTGATGGTCATGAGAAACCGCGCCTCTATCGACCTGAGAATCCCGCTGAGTTCTTGCTTGTGGTAGCCGCCAATCTGATCCCCTTCCGCCACTTCAGGCTGGCAGCAAAACTCCTTGAGCGCGGCCTGGAGTTGGCTGTTTCCTCTCAACAGAGGGCCCGCATCCATGCCAACCTGGCTCAACTCTACTATGACCAGATACCTGAAACCAACGACGCCCTTGCCAACTGCAGGGAGCACTGCAGGCAGGTTGTTGAAACGGGATCCATGACCAGCTGGGCTGGGCAGATGCTGGCATCACTCCCCTCTGAATTGGAGACGATTGAGTAGTGACGCTAGTAACCCATAGTAAAAGGAGGGCCGGCCCCGAGGCCGACCCAACGCGTCCTGCCATATCCTTTGTTCGCTAAAGCCTAGCTCTTTAGTGTCTAGCTGTCGGTTGTAGACCCCCGCCTTGCCCAATTGGGCAGATTGGTTCGCTCTGTCTCACCGGTTCTGTTCTGAGACCTCTGATCACTAATGGCCTGGTTAGAGACGGACTCCGCTGTCTGGCCGGTGACGGTCATCCCCCGCTGACTGCCGCCGTACCCTCCTCCGACTGTGGAGCCGCTGGTCGTTGCCTGTCCCCGCTGGTGCCTACTGACAGCGGTTGGATGGTAACCATATGACTGGGTGCCTGAGCCAGGGCCACCTGCTGTTCCGCCTGTTATGCCTGGGGTTCCGGTACCGACGCCGGTATGTCTCGCGGTGAGACCGTAGCCGTACCCATGCTGCTGCTCAAAGGACTGGGGTGACTGACCCTGGCCTACCTGTTGGTAACCAGCACCGGAATACTGCTGCTGCGGCTCAGGACGAAGGCCCGGTTGACGGAGTCCATGCTGAGGACTCTGGCCGTATCCACCTCTCATGCCCTGGTTCTGGTGGGCCGAGGATCTGGATTTATTGATTGACTGACTGAACCAGCTCATTGTCTGTTGGTCTGCCAGGCGTGGCTGGTAGTGCCCGCGCTGGTTCAGATACTCAAAGACGTTTTGAGACGACGCCAGGGATTCTTGGTGGATCTGGCTAACCAGATTCTTCACCTGAGGATGGCTGGCCTCAAGGGCCGTCTTGTGATACCAGTCGGAAAGTGATTTCTCGGTGGCCAAGATGTCCTCAGCTATTTCTTTATCCGATATAGGAAACTGGTGTGGCAAAACCATATCCCTCCTTTGCATTATCCGCTGACGGTGGCGTCAGCAATCATGTCAACTCGACGGCGGTGCCTGCTTTCCAGGTCCTGGCATAGCTGCCGCAGCTGAGGGTCTTGACACATCTGTTGATAGGCCCTGAGCTTAGCGGCTGCCAGGGATTCCGCCTTGGCGCACTCTTCAACCCACCAGGTCTCAGTCACTGTAAGCTGCAAAAATGTCACTCCTTTCTGTTTCTCCTGATTGATATCACCTTTAGCTTAAACATCAAGCTGACGCTGTATACCCCAGAAGAGGATTATTCTGCTGAGACCGTGGGATGCTAGGAGGGAGATAAAATGCAACCGTTAACTAAAACAGGAGGTGATGGATCAGTGGCGCGATGGACGTGCAGTAAGTGCGGGAAGCGGATTGAAGCCCCACGGAAACCAGAGGCCTGCTCAAACTGCAGTGGCAGAAATACGATGAAGAAGGACAAGGTGCCAACGTAGGCACCTCAAGGGTTGACATACTGAACCAACCGCCCGTTTCTCGGGCGGTTTTTAGTCTCTATGACAGCTTCCGCACTGGCTCTCGTCGTCAAGGAGGGGGGCATGACAGGGCTGGCAGTCCTGATGGCCCAGTTCAGTCTCTCCAAGTTCCTTACGGGCCCTGTGCACAACCCGGCCGTGACAGGAAATACAATCCCCTTCATAGATCGTCAGGTGAAGCCTGTGCTTGAACCACCCCGTTGCGCCGTCCCCACCTGGAAATACTTCTTCTTCATGGCATCGCAGGCATACCCTGGGCTCTACCCTACTCTCCAAGGGACCATCCGCACCTCCCAGGTAGAAACGCCACAGTTCCGTCAGCCCCCGTACCTTGGACTTCAGGTATCCCATCATCCCAGGATCGCTGTGACAGGTGAGACAGCCCACATGGCTGTGCTCAGATAGTTGCCAGCCCCGGTAGGGCTTATTCATCTCGTGACATGAGGAGCAGAAGTCAGTTGTCTGTGAGGACAAGACGGCCACTGCCAGGGCTATAACAAGGCTGGCCATACCCACTACGATCAAACCCCGCATTGGACTGGGTCTATGCATAGGAGTCCCCCTGTCTGGAATATGCATCTGATGAGACTCTAGGCAGGCTAAACCTCGGCTCAGAAACTGGTCAACATCTCAAACGGGGGTTTGCAGAATGCAGGACATCCTGCTGGTAGCCGCGGTTGCCATTGGCGCCGCCCTCCTGACCAACTTCCTGGAGGATACTGGACGGGCGAGCTGGGCCAAGTTATTCACGTGGCTGGTTACCGCCTATCTGACATTAAAGGTAGTGGTGCTACTCATTGAGCTGTTTGCAGCCATCGGTACCCTGGTGCCGTAACCTATCCTACGCTCCTCTACGGCTACGGCACCCTGGCAAAGGATTCCACTCCGAAGGTAATGCCAAGGGCCACCTTCTCTCTATACCACGCCTCAGAGAGCAGGCCCTCCTCGGCGGGATTGGTCAAGAAGGCCGTCTCCACCAGGCATCCTGGCATTGTTGTGTTCCTGAGAACAGCAAACTCCTCTGATTCAGATTCCTTGTACTTTGTGCCCCGGTTAACCCTGGCCGTGGTAACAAGGAGCCAGCGCAGAACCGCATATGCCAGGGCAACATTAGGACCCATGGCGTTGTCATGCCACACCTCGAGCCCTTCAGCCTCTTGAGAATCTGAGGCATTGCAGTGGATGCTGACAAAGATGTCTGCGTTGCTTTGGTTGGCCAACTCCCACCGCTCCTGGAGAGAGACAAAGGTGTCTGCCTCCCTTGTTAACAAGATCTCGTGGCCAAGGCGTTGAAGGTACTGTCTGACCTTAAACGCCAGGTCCAGGTTAATGACTTTTTCGAAAGTCCCCGCAGGGCCTACCGCCCCTGTATCTCTCCCGCCATGTCCAGGGTCTAATACAATCAACATGAGAAACCCCTCCTTATGCTCAATCTCCCATACAACACCATCGACGCTATCTTTCCTCATCTGTGTCTGCGGCAGCGTCCCAGAGGGCTAACCCGATTGTTAGCTGCCCACTGGTTACTGATAGTTGGGTCACCCTCAATTTCCACGCGAAACCCTCTCCCATGGAATAGGGCCCCAGCGGGATGAGGATGCTGCCGTCATCAGCCCTTACCTCCCAGCCGGCAGGCAACCCTCCCCAAGAGTTAAGGAGTGTCATTAAGGTATTGATGGGGACTCCAACTGAGCCTAGCTGACAACTCTCAAGCCTCAGCGACAAATAGTTTTGGTGGTTTACCCTGGGGCAGGCCCGAGCGGTTATGCCAACGTAGCGCCCCGCTAACCAGCGCTCAACCCAGGTGACCCTGGTCTCCACCGGCCTTCGCCCCAGGCCTTCTCTCCCAGATAGCCTCAGCGCTGCTGATATCTTAACGCTGTCATGGCCAAGACCCACTGCCACCCCCTGAAGCCCTGCGCCGGAAGACGAGAGGCCTGCGTGTTGGATTAACTCATATAACAGTGTGTTTAACGCCGACTCGCTGATGGAGATCATGACTTCACTCCCAGGGCGTTCGAAGAGGGCGTCCGAGGCAAGCCTGAGTTTGTAATAGAGATCGTTAAGAGTCCCCATGGGGGGATCAGGAGGGACAAGGGGTTCTTGCGGCCCGATAAGATCTGCAATCTCTTCCTGAAAGGAGGCTGCCGCAAAGAGGAATAAGGCCGTGATCACTGCCAATAGGAGCAGAAGCAGGAGAATGGAGAAACCATAAAAGGGCAGGTGGGTCCCGGGTGTACCGGGACCACCTGCCCGCCTTCGTACCGACTTCCCGCCACACACAGTCCCGCCTCCCTTCGGTTACCCATCACGGGCCGCCAGCTAACTAGGCTGCAAAACCCTCCTGCAGTTTAGTTATGTGGGCGAGGACTGAACTATGACAGTTGTGTCAAATGTCGATATCCAAGGTGGTGCTTCCGGCCCGCTCTGTGTGGGCTGTAATCCTTAGGGTTTTTGTAGTTGCCGGCACCCGCGCTATCCACTCCACTCTCTGCTTTGATCCCGAACTGGAACTGGCATAGTAGTATCCGTAGGAGGAACGGGCCCGGCCCTCAAGGTGACCTATATCTTGTTCAGCCTTACCCATCACCATTTCTGCTCCCTCAGGAAGATCCAATCTGACCTTAACCGGTTTGGCAGCCTTCTGCTTGATGGCCTGGGCCGACACATTTGTTGGTAGATAGCCGTTGTTCTCAACGGTGGCGGTTAGCTTTACCACCTTCATCTCGTTGGGGACCGTTGCTATCTCCTTAGCAGTGGTATCTGAGATCTCCAGCCCTGGGAGGGCAAGGGCATGAACAAGGGTAAAGAGCATGTTCTTATGGCATTCTTCTTGGAGAAGACTTGTCGGTGGGTTCTGGAGGACGAACTTAGGATACCAGCCCCCAATCTCCACGGTTCCGAGTTCAGGATGATCTGCAGGCTGCCACCCCATGAAACCCTTGCCAGCAAGGACCTCGTCATTCCATTTCAAAAGCCTGAGGCCCTCTTCTTCTCGGTCTTTGTCGTCCATCTCGATCATCTCTTTGACGGACTTGCGATCAAGCCCCGCCTGGTCCCGGAGACTCCACAATTCGGTGGAGTAGGTCAGGATACCGTAGTGTTCATAGAGCCACTCAAGGAACACGCCATGCAAGGCCTGGCGATTTGTGAACCCCTCGTAAACCGACTCGCAAGGGTAACCAGTTAGCTCCGTTCCTCGCCGGCCAATGGCCTTGAAAGCGGCAAGATCGCCCTTATCCATCTTGTCATCGGCTTTGCTGCAGAAGGGCCTCAGGATGACACCGCCAGTAGTGTGGTAGGCCATGGCCCCTCCAATATTCCCTGTGTTCACCAGGGTCTCCGCCAGTGCCCTTGTTTCAGGCTCAGAGAGGGGGTAGGGCCCTGCCCCTGGTTGTTTGCCTTCGGGCAGCCAGTTGGCCGGGAAGTTTCTATTGATGTCAAGTCCCCACCGGGGTTTGGCAGGTTTAATGGATCCACCATCATAACCCTGAACAATGCCCTCCCTGTAGAGCCGGTAGTAGGTACCCCCGAAATCGTCAGGCTGGCGGCGTATCATCAACCTGGAATCGCTTTCGGAAACCTTCCACTCTCCGTTTGGGTCCTTAACCCTCATCTGGGTTATCTCCCCGTCACCGTTGATGTCCTGGGGTATCAGGCCATCTCCCTCGTCAAGCTCCAGATCGTCTGGGTACGGTCTGATGCTGGAGCGGGGGATGTCTGGGCTGTGCATGTAGACCTCACCCCCATCAACACTGATCCTGGGGACAACGTAAAAGGTCCTGGTGTCGAGGAGCATGGTAACCTTCTCATCTTTGCCATAGTTATCAAGTAGATACCAGATGGTATAGAGGGCCACGGCAGAACCCGTAACCTCTCCCGCGTGGATGTTGGCGTCAATCCAGAAGCCTGGCTTCCCGTGGGCGTCACCTGTCTCCCTGTTGGTGAGGGTAGCCATCCAGATGTCCCTGTCCTCAAAGCTCTTGCCGATGGAGCTAATACCCATAAACTGTGGATGGCTTGCTTCCCATCCCTTCAACAAGTCGGTGATCTCTTGATAGTCGTAGTATCGATCTGCCTGGTACTTGACCCTGTTGGCCATCAGCGCCCTCCATTCCTTAAGGCCTTGCTGCCATTCCTCTTCTGCTCGCGCTTAGCTCTTGTTGATTATTTCGACTGCCGAAGTAGAAATCCCTTTCGACAGCGAGTTAGCATACAAAAAGCCCGGAAACAACAGGCTCGATAGCACAAGCTGCATCCGCCTGTGTGACATGAGAGAAGGAGAAGTGGGATGAGGGAGGGGAAGAGAGATCGCAAGAGAAAGGCTAAAAACTGGAAACCTTAAGAACCAGAATCCTAAAACTCAATGCCTGGCTGGGCCTGAACACCGGCGCTATAGTGATGCTTCACTTCCCGGACTTCACTTACCAGGTCCGCTCGCTCCAGGAATGACGGGGGGGCATATCGGCCCGTTAGCACCACGTGAGTATTCTCGGGGAACTGATCCAGAGCCTGCAGTACCTCCTCAACAGTAACAAGGTTAAAATCAACAGCCACGTTGACCTCGTCAAGGATGACCATGTCGTAGTCACCAGTCTGGGCTAGCTCGACCCCTCTAGCCAGGGCCTGTTGAGCCAGTTCAATGTCTTCATCTTCAGGTCTCTCCTTGCTCACAAAAGAGGTCCTACCCCACTGCTCAATGGTGAGAGTTGGCAGGTGGTCCCTGGCAGCCTTAACCTCACCGTAGTTCTTGTCGCCCTTCATGAACTGGATCACAAGAACCTGAAGGCCGTGTCCTATAGCTCTCAGAGCCTGCCCTAAGGCAGCTGTTGTCTTGCCCTTGCCATCCCCAGTGTAGACTATGAGTAGCCCCTTGGTAACCGTTAATTCGCTCAAACTTGGCACCCTCCCTGGCGGTAGCAGCCGATCACAGGTCAATCACCGGTTCATCAGATACAGCAAGCGCAGGATAGGTCTCAACAACCTCTGACTTACCTGTCAATAGATTGACCTTTAGCTTGCGATTGTAACCAGGGTGATTGTTGCGCTCGACAACAGTTACACCCATCATATCCACAGCTAGCTCCAGGCGCCCCTGTCTTCGGGTGAGACAGGCCGACAGCCCGTCGATTAGTTGGAAGGCGCGAAGCATCGGCAGGAGGTGGGCCGGGAAGTCCGTTGGAAGCTCGCACTCTTCATGGTGGTGGTAGCGTATAAGGGTAATTACATCTGGATCTCTCTGGTAGAACCGGTCAGCCAGAACCGCGCTGCGCTCGGCATGGAGGCGGCCGTCCTCAAAGATCTCGCGCGGGTCAACGACCTGGTCTGGCTCTAACTGAGGCTGGCATTTACCCAAGTCATGAAAAATGATGGCATCAACCAGTATGTCCTTATCGATGCCAAGGAGGTTCATGAGCCCCTTCTCGTTGAGGTCCGCCGCCACCTTTAAGGCGTTGACGACATGATGGTAGCAACCATCGTTGATTCTACTGGTTATGCGGATGTTCCCGGTCTCGGGATTAAACTCATCCCGGTATTCAGGCGTATTCTTGAGTTTATGCTCTACCCTGGTGTTGGGGAGGGTTAGAGCAAAGGCCTTATCAAGCTCTTCCCGGGCCCTTGCAAGCAGGTCGGTGAGCCTCTTCTGATAGGTAATGTCCCTGAAGGTCTGGATGACCGCAACAGTATCGCCATTATCCAGGACGGGGACATAGTTGGCGTTGAAAACCCTTCCATCCTTGAGTTCTGACTCAACATTAATCATGGGCTCGCCAGTGTTGAAGACCCTGTGAATTGGGGATCGGTCCCTGCTGACTTCATTGGCCTTCTGACCAATACGCTCTGATGCTGTAGCCCCGGCCAACTCCTCGGCAGCCTTGTTAAACTCCTGGATGACCAGGTCGCTATCTACTACCACAAGCCCTTCGTGAAGGGATTGGATGATGAGACTGGCTCGCTGCTCCCTCAAAAGAAGCTGCTCTAGCTCAGCATCTCGCTGGAGCAGGTGGCCAATGGCGGCCCCCTGGGTTACTGTACCCACGAAGACCCCGTCGCTCACCACAGGTAGCTGCTGCATACCCTCTTCTGCCAGCATCCTTAGAACGTCCTCAACCGGTGTTAAGGGGTCAATCACTGCTACTTCGGCAGCCGGTATCATGCACTGAGAAACCTCTAGGGCCTCAGGGCTAACCCCTTCGGCGGCTACAGTCAGATAAGCCTCCTCGTTTAGAAGGCCCAGAAACTCTCCACGAGACCCGGTTACTGCCGCGGTAGTAATACCGGCTTGCATCATAGCCTTGGCGGCCTCCGACAGAGAAGTGTTCACCGCAAGGGTTATGGAAGGGCTTTTGATCATTTCTTCTGCTACCATCTGAAGTTCGGCTCCCTTCAGGCAAAGACCCTATCAAGAACTTATAAGGAACAGAGAGCAAGGATATGGTACCCTTTCGTTATTTTTCAAGCTTCTCCTGCCAACCGATGGGCATGATTGCCCGCAGGAACCCGAGCCACTCCTGTAAAACAGACCCACTATACATTATCGGATTACTGGCGCGGTTATTGAGGGCCTACGCAAAGCTACTAAATGCTGCGTGGAAACTTTCTGCTGGGTTGCGGTGTAGAATACCATAGCGGGGGCTCCTGGGAGCGGATGGCATAGGTGATAGGCTGCTGAGAGCGGGAACAAGGGCCACCCTTAGTGGCCCCTCTGGCGCCCGACTACAACTCCCGACTCACTTTGAGGTGATCTGATGCTTGACATCCTGCACTACGGTATCCTAGCCTTCATTGGACTGTGGCTACTGCTGTTCTCACCGATTGTCCTGGCCAAGGCGGGCGGAGCTGTAATTATCTCCCTTGTGGTTTTAAAGGCCTTAGCTACTACCACCTGAAACGGCCTCGAAGGCCTGTCGGACCTGGGTAACAGCCTGGATGGCCCCTCTGTCCCGAGACGCCTTGGCCGCCTGCTCCAGGGAGTCAAGCCACTGGGGCTCAATCAGCCGCGCCACGAAGGGTAGAAGGCTCTGGGTGAAGTTGGGGTCCAAATTCTGGGTTCGCTTGATGAAGCCAACCGCTTCACGGGCCCTGCCTGCGGCTGTGTAGATAATGGCTGTTGAGAAGTTAACCCTGGGGTCTCCCTCTCCCAAGGCCAGGGCCTTTTCACAGACAACCAGCCCCTCTTCGGCCCTGCCGAGTCGGAGCAACCCCTCTGCTTTGCCTATATAACCCAGGGGGTTGTCAGGGGCAGCAGCAATATACTCCTCCATATACTTGACTGATTGGTCGAAACTGCCCTGCTGCTCCGCGACAAGCGCCAGCATTTGATATGGGCCAGGGTCCCGCGGGTTGGCCTTAATCGCTGCCTGCCAATCTGAGATAGCCCGTTCAATGTCGCCCTTCTGCGCATGGGCACTACCGCGTGCCACAAAGGCCTCACCATACTCTGGATCGCTCTCTATTGCCTCTGTCCATTGCTCTACAGCCTCATCAAATCTCCCGCTGGCATGATTGATCCAACCAAGGGTGGTAAGGGTCTTTGCATCCCCAGGCCCCTTCTTCAGGCTCTCCTCTAACTCTGTTCGGGCCTTGCCGAAGTCACCCATCCTGGTGTAGGCCAGGCCGAGATTATAGTGGACATTGGGGCTGACAGAGCCAAGCTCTATCGCCAGTTCCAGGTGCTCCAACGCCTCCTCAAACTGCCCAACATCAACAAGGGCTGCCCCCAGGTGTTGGCGAATACCAAGGTCCTCCGGGTTGATGTCAATGCCCTTTTTCCAGATACCTAAGGCCTGTTCAATGCGGCCGGTATGAAGGTAAAGCTCACCCAGTTGGAGATGGGCCATACTGCTCTTGCTTTCCTTATCAAGGTCAATGGCCTTCTTGAATTCATGGATGGCAGGGTCCCACATCTCCTTAATGGCATAGACCTTTCCAAGGAAGTAGTGAGCATGGGCATGATGAGGGTTCAGGTCAATTGTTTTGCGCAGGCGCTCCATGGCAGCATCGAAGCTTGCCAGCTCCATACTGCAGATGCCAAGCAGGTAATTGGCGCTAACATTCTTCGGGTCCAGGCGAAGGGTGGCGTCAAACTGGGCAACCGCCTCCTTGAATTCACCCTTCTCCATTAGCGCCACGGCCAGGTCGTGATGGGGTTCCCACCTATCCGGGTGCTTCTTCACTAGCTCCTTGAGCTTCTCAATCATCTCTTCAAGCTGCTTGGGGTCAACTCTCAAACTACAGTCTCCTCTCAATTTCACGTCTCTATGGCGCCAGTGCCAACGCTGGCAACATCAGACCCTAAACCCTATTTGCCTTCCCCGTCGTCTGCCAGACCCTTTACTCTTGACAGGACGCCTGTAGTAAAGGCATCCGATGGTTCATCATCAGGTTTGTCAGCAATGAAGCTCTTCTCTATGGCTGAGATGGTCCTCTGCAGACCAAATAGCTTCTTACGACACTTAGGGCATACACGGATGTGCTTCTCCAGCTGGCGCTCTTCCTCGGCGGTAATCTCATCATCAAAGTAGGCCTGTAACCACCTGTAGACTTCATGGCACTCCAAGGCAGTCTCCCCCCAGTACTTCTAGTACGCGTCAACAACATCATCAAGGTCAGCCCTCAGGGCTTCGCGAGCGCGAAACAGTCGCGTCTTCACGGTGCCGATCGGGATATCCAACACATCGGCAATCTCCTGATAGGAGAGGTCCTGCAGGTGGCGCAGGACAATGACCACCCGGTATTTATCGGGCAGTCTGTCAACAGCGTCCAGCACTGCCTCCCGAAGTTCTCCCTCTACGGCTAGCTCGTCAGGTCCCTTCTCATCTCTCGCGTACTGTGGATATAGTTCACCGTCATCATCTATAGGAGCATCCAGAGATTGCGTAAATCCCCTGATGCTTCTCTTGCGGAGAACGTCCCGGCACAGGTTCGATGCAATCTGGTAGAGCCAGGGAGAAAACCGTCTCCCCTCTTCAAAGGTGTCAATTGATCTGAAGGCCCGCAGGAAGGTCTCCTGGGCCGAATCCTCCGCCTCCTCCCTGTTGCGGAGCATCCTGAGAGCCAGGTGAAAGATGGGCTTTTTGTACCTGTCTACTAGTTCCGAGAATGCCGCCAGGTTCCCCTCCTTCGCCTCAGTAATTAGCGCCTCATCGCTGGCCTGAGAAAGGCGTTTCCCCCTCATGGTTAGTTAGACTCCCTCTCCCCATTACCGGCTAGATCTTCCCGAACAAGAGCAGAATACCCAAGGCAATGAAGGCCACGCCCGCTCCCGTAGTGATATAGCTCTGCGGCACAAGGCGGGTAAGAAACTCCCCGAGGAGCACCCCGAGAGCAGCGCTTAAAACAAGGGCCGCGGCGGCGCCCAGGAACACCTGGAATGGGGATTTGCTCTCCGCCGACAGCAGCATTGTAGCCAATTGAGTCTTGTCCCCCAACTCTGCCACAAATACCAGGGCAAAGGTTGACAGTATCACCTTAATGTCCACTCATACACCTCTCTTTGACCCATCGGAAGGGGCGGCGACCTCAGCAAGGTCGCCCTCTGTATTTATATTCTTAAACAGCTTCTTGAGATTGACGCCACTTAATTCTGCCTCTGTGACGGTCTTGACCGCTACCTCACCATAAAAGTCAATCACCTTGGGATTCCCCCTATCCAGTTGGCGGCGAATTGCCTCCAGGCATGACCTGGCATATAGGGCGAAGAGCGGTTCGTAGTAGCCCCCAACATGCGGCACCACCACGTCGTACCCATTCCTTACAGCGACCAGTGCCCTTGCAGCGGCTGCCGTGAGATAGGGCATGTCGCAGGCGGTGACCAGGTTGAAGTGTTGCGTTGAGGCTGTAAGCCCCGCCTCAATGCCGCCTAGAGGCCCCATATTCTGATATCTGTCCTTAACGAAGGTTACATCCGTGAGAAAGCTATACTCCTTCGAGTGCTGAGTTACCACTATAACCTCGTCAGCTACCTCCGATACCCTATTGACAAGCACCTCAAGGAGGGGCTTCCCACCCCAGTCGATAAGGGCCTTATTCGAACCAAATCGGCTGTTTTTGCCCCCGGAAAGGAGTATGGCATTCATCTTTAGGAACCGCTCCAGTAATCCTTGTTGCCCCAGTATATAATGGACTGACGGGGCTCGGACAACCCTTCTGCCCCTCGCCCTGTCAGTCCTGCAATCCCACGAGAGATGGGACCCTAAAGTTTTTCCTTGAGCACACTTTCAAGGGTTGGTGCCCCGATCTCTTGGAGTTCATAGCCTACCCGCACCGTGGGGTGCTTGATATCTATCAGTCTCCTGAGATCAATGGGTGTAGCAATCACAACCACATCACATTCCGTCTTGTTGATGGTGGTCTCCAGATCCTCGATCTGCTGCTCACTATAGCCCATGGCCGGAAGGAGTGTTCCTATCTCCGGGTAGATCCTGAAGGTCTCTGCAATCCTTCCGACTGCCGCCTCCCTTGGGTCCACCAGGGCGCTGGCCCCAAACTTCTTAGCAGCCACCACCCCTGCTCCGTATTTCATGTTGCCGTGGGTCAGGGTAGGCCCATCCTCTATTACCAGGGCCCGTTTGCCCCGGATCTCATGCGGCTTATCGACTGTAATCGGCGATGCGGCGTCAATGACTATGGCCTCGGGATTTGCGCGAGCTATGTTCTCCCGGACCTCGTCAGTGCCCTGAGGAGGGGCTGTAGCGATCTTGTTGATGACCAGGACATCGGCCATTCTCAAGTTCGTTTCGCCAGGGTAGTACGAGACCTCGTGACCTGCCCGGTGGGGATCGACAAGGGTAATGTGAATGCTCGGTATGAAGAAGGGAAGGTCATTGTTACCCCCGTCCCAGAGGATTACATCAGCCTCTTCCTCAGCCCGTGACAGTATCTCCTGGTAATCAACGCCGGCGTAGACCGTTATCCCACGATTGATGTGAGGTTCATATTCCTCCCGCTCCTCAATGGTACAGTCATACCGATCGAGGTCGTCCAGGCTAGCAAAGCGCTGCCAGATCTGCTTCGACAGGTCCCCGTAGGGCATCGGGTGCCTGACGGCCACAACCTTCTTTCCAAACCCTTGCAGGATTTCGGCCACCCGCCTTGTAGTCTGGCTCTTGCCTACCCCGGTACGTACTGCGGTTACCGCAACAACCGGCTTCTTAGACTTCAGGGTAGTAGTATTGGGACCCATCAGGATAAAATCAGGACCTTGAGCCGTTACCCTTGAAGCCATGTGCATCACGTACTCATGAGAGACATCAGAGTAGGCAAAGACCACAAGTTGAACCCCGTGGGACCTGATCAGTGCCTCCAGGCGCTCCTCGGGATGTATCGGTACCCCATCGGGGTAGAGATCACCTGAGAGTTCAGGAGGATACCTCCGCCCCTCGATGTCAGGGATCTGGGTTGCAGTAAATGCGACAACATCGTAATTGTCGTTTCTCCGAAAGTAGGTGTTGAAATTGTGGAAATCGCGCCCAGCCGCGCCCATTATCAGGGTTTTAGCCCGCGTCATAGAATCGCCCCTTTCGTTCGGATATTTCATTGAATGACCGCCCTTATTATTTGTTACGATAGTGGCGGTATGCAGGGGCGAGGGGGCTGCGGTGTGGTTTGGTGATTCCCTGTCCATTGCCTATGGTATTGAGTCGGGGCTGGACTCCAGGCTCCAGATCCCCCTCTTGGCGTCCCTTGCCTCGGCCTCCAGGGCCTGTAGCTCCTCGAGATGGGTATCTTCTTCGCGCGCGGGGACTACCCGGGCCAGGCCAGCCGACACCATCATCTCGTTTAGCATGCGACCGCCCGGAAGATAAACATAGGCGGAGAATTCCTGCCACTCGGTTCGAAAGCCCCCGGCGACAGTGATGCGAACATCGTTCTCCCCAATGAGCTCCTCCAGGTGCGCCCGGGCCTCTCGAGCAAGGGGCTCCTTAACAGGACTCAGCTCCGGGGCCTCAATCAGCACAAGATCGACGGTCCTGGGCCAGTCATGCATGATGACCTGAATCGTGTCACCGTCAATCACCTTGGTTACCTCGTGATAACCTGGCCTGGGCCCTGCATCAAAGTACCGATCAAGATAGTCTGTAGTGTCATCGGTGACCCTTCCGAGCAGCGTGTCGTTACCGGAGGGGACCAGGGACATCACTTCAAGGGCGAAGACTGCAACGAATAACAGCGACAGGAAGACCTTTGAGGCCAACCTGAACCTACTGCTGCGCCAGAGCAACCATAGTCCCACCGGGGTGATAACCAGCAGGGCCAGCCAGACAAGCCAGGGCGCTTTGAGCATCTGTTTCATAGGGCTCCTCCTCAGAGACTGCTTGTTGCTGTGTTCCTGTTTGTATACTACTTTGTCTACTACTTGGTTTAGAGCGACAATGTTCCGGCTTCCAACTACTGTAGCTGTAGCTGTAACTGTAGTTGTAGCTCTCGGTCCATCACCAATTCTATCGGAACGAGCAAGACCTTGACAAGGGTTGCCTGGCAATAATTGGCCGGGTATACTTGAGGTATGAAGAGAGGTCTAAGAATTCTGAAGGCGGTGGCTATCATGATCCCTATCCCTCCCAGGACTCATCCCCTGGCGAGACCTAATACGCCCGTGGGGGTACTTGTCATGGGCCTTCTTATCGTGACCGTAACTGCAATAGGCCCTCTCCCCACGGCCCTTGCCACTACATTCCCTGATGTGGCAGGAACAAGATATGAGCAGGCAGTATTCTTCCTGAGCGGCCTTGAGAAGGACGGGCGGACAGTGATTACCGGTGACTACTTCGGCCGGTTCAGGCCCCTGGACCAGATCACAAGGTCAGAGGCTCTGGCCCTTCTGACCAGGGCTACCGGGAACCAGTCTCGCGCAGATGGAGAGGAAGGCCCCACCCCATTCACTGACGTTGACAGGCACCACTGGGCCACTGGCTACATAAACTTCGCCCAGGCAGTGGGTTGGGCGCAGGGAACTGGCGGTGGGGCCTTTGAGCCCGATCAGCCCCTAACATATCAGCAGTGGGTAGCCATGCTTGTTCGGGCCTTGGGCTACGAGGAAGAGGCCCTTACCCTGAGCGGTTGGCCCAGGGGCTACGAGATCATTGCCTACCGACTGGGTCTGACAGAGGGCGTCAACTATATCAGCGAGGCCCCCGCGCTCCGCGGCGAGGTGGCACTGATGGCCTACAACGCTGTAGCCGGATGCGTCCCCGCGGAGGGGGAAAACCCCCTCGCGGTGACGGTTTTTGGCATCAGTCAAGCACATCTCGCCCCGCCTATACAGCCTGAGACCACTATCTCTCTCAGGGTCAACCGGCCCATAGTTGGCATTGGTGAAACTGCGTTGTTCACAGCATCGGTTTACAACCCCTCGGGGCGGCTACTCTGTGATGCCAGGGTTGTGTGGTCGGCCCAAAACGGTGTTATCAACGACAGGGGAGAATACGCGCCGGTGGTAGCTGGGCCCGACACCATTACCGCCTCCTATGGGGACGCCGTTGCCTTAGAAGAGATCCGGGTCTATGGCGAACCCTATCAACTGACACTGGCGGGCGTGGACTCGGTGGTAGCCAATGGCGCCACAGCCTATCAGGTGACGGTTGCCGTAACAGATATATACAATACTCCTGTGCCAAGGCCCGGGGTTGAGGTGCAACTCCTCCACGAAGTGAGCAACGGTGCTATTGATCTCGAACACCGGCGCAGTCGCTCTCAGGCCATAACTGGACAGTCCGGGCAGGCAACCCTTGTCATCGTACCCAGCACAGTCGGGGACAGGACAGACACCCTTAAGGTGATTGATGTCTCAGGGGTGTTGGCCCCAGGCGTCCTCTCTGTGAGTTCCACCATGCAGACAGCTAGTGGGGTGGAGTTGTCCGCCGTTCCAAAGCGGATAGCAGTCAACGCGCCTGCCACTACCACCGTCAGCGCTACAGTTGTGGACCAGGTTGGCGTTCCGATGCTGGAGGGGATGTATGAGCTGTCATTTGCCATTGAGGGTGTCGGCACTTGGGACGATGGCACAACAGACGACCTGTCAGTCTGGGTACAATGCGCCGACTCTCCTGAGGCAACCCAGGTCGTCAGGAACATTGTGGCTGAGCAAGGCCTCCTTCGGGTCACTGTCTTCAGTGACGGACTCAGACCAGGAACGGTGACAGTGGAGTGCTACGTGCAGCGGGGGGGAAACTAGCTAATCCAAGGAGTAGCAGAGTGCCGCCGGAGATTTAGACGGCACTCCGTGTATGTCCTTTCAGATTTTCTTCCAAGTAACCTATCTTCTTAACCTGACGGTTGACCTACGTGACGGCCTTGTTTTCCTTATCAACGATGGCGATACACTCCTCGAGAACCTCCAGACCCTCGTTGAGCTGACCTTCAGTGATTACCAGTGGTGTCAGGGCCCTGATGACGTTACCCCAGATACCAGCCATCAAGGGCAGAACGCCGCGTTCCATGGCCAATGCCATAACCTTGCTTGTGGCCTCACTGGCTGGCTCCTTGGTCTTGCGATCCTTGACCAACTCCATGGCATTCATCATTCCCAATCCACGGACGTCCCCGATAATATCGTAGCGGTCGTACATCTCGTGATAGCGCTTCATGACCAGGTCACCCAGGACGCTGGCCCGCTCCACCAGGTTCTCTTCCTCAATGACATCAAGTACCTTCAGGGCCGCAACGCAACCCACAGGGTTCCCAACATAGGTACCACCGATTGTGTTGCTGTCTGGGGCGTCGACAATCTCCGCCTTGCCGACAACAGCGCTCAGGGGTATCCCTGCGGCAATGGACTTGGCCACCGGCATCAGGTCAGGCTCAATGCCGGAATGCTCTGAGGCGAAGAGCTTGCCGGTGCGCCCAAAACCGGTCTGCACCTCGTCAACAATCATCAGCACTCCAGCGTCAGCTGCAATGCTGGCGAGTTTCGCCAGGTACTCCTTGGGCGGCGCGATAAACCCTCCCTCTCCCTGCACCGGCTCTACCACGACGGCAGCAACCTGGTCAGGCGAGGCGGTACTCTTGAAGGCTCTCTTCAGAATGTCAGCGCACTGCACACCACAGCCCGGATACTCCTTGTTGATGGGACAGCGGTAGCAGTAGGCGTAGGGGATCCGGTGAATGTCTGGAGCAAAGGGGCCAAATCCCGCCTTGTAGGGATGCGGTTTGCTTGTGAGAGACATGGCCATCATGGTCCTGCCGTGGAAGGCCCCCTCAAAGGAGATGAAGGCCTTCTTGCCAGTATGCTTCTTGGCAATCTTGACGGCGTTCTCCACAGCCTCAGCGCCAGAATTGAAGAAGACGGCCTTCTTTTGGCTAGAACCTGGCGCAATCTCACAGAGTCGCTTCGCCAGCTGGATGAGGGAGTCATAGGGTATAATCGTGAAATCTGTGTGAAGGGACTTCTCTACCTGCTCCTTGATGGCGTCAACTACCTTACCGTGGGCATGGCCAACATTGAGGCAGCCAATACCCCCTGTCATGTCAATGAAGGTGTTTCCATCGATATCCGTTACCAGGGCGCCCTTCCCGTGGTCAATGATAACAGGGGCATGGACCTCCCAGGCCCTGGCTACCCAACGATCCTTCTCCTCCAGCCATTCTCTCGATTTTGGGCCCGGAATGGCGGTCTTGAGATCAATATACTTCCTTGCCATCTTTACTCCCCCTCCCAGCTGGTTCAGTTAATTGCAGTAGCTACAGGCCCAGGGCCTTGGTCAGGACATCCTTAAGCGTCGGCACACCAATCTCCTGAAGCTCATAGCGCACCCTAACAGTCGGCTTATCTATTTTGGCGACCCGCCTAAGGTCAATTGGAGTTGCCGCCACAACCAGGTCACAGTCGACCCCGTTAATGGTCTCCTCCAGTTCCTTCACCTGCTTATCACCGTAACCCATGGCCGGAAGCAGGTTTCCGATGTGGCCATAATTGACAAAGGTGTCTGCAATGGAACCAACAGCATAGGGCCGGGGGTCAACCAATTGGGCGGCACCATACTTGCTGGCGGCCACAACGCCGGCGCCATAGGGCATCTCCCCGTGAGTCAGGGTAGGCCCATCCTCAATGACAAGCACCCGTTTGCCAGCAATCTGCTGATACCCGTCAACAAACAGAGGCGAGGCGGCATCTACTACGGTGGCGGCCGGGTTTATTTCACGGATGGTCTCTCGTACCATCTCTATGTCTTCAGGAGCAGCTGTGTCAATCTTATTTATAACGACGACATCAGCGCAACGGAGGTTGGCCTCTCCTGGGTGGTAGGCCTCTTCATGGCCAGGCCGATGAGGGTCTACGAGGACGATATGGACGTCTGGCTTGTAGAAGGGCAGATCATTGTTGCCGCCATCCCAAAGGATGATGTCTGCCTCTTTCTCGGCCTCCCTAAGGATACCCTCGTAGTCGACGCCGGCAAAGACAATATTGCCCCTGTCAATATGGGGTTCGTACTCCTCCCGCTCCTCAATCGTGCAGTCATGTTTATCCAGGTCATCGTAGTCTGCGAAGCGCTGGACAGCTTGGGCCGCCAGGTCACCATAGGGCATCGGGTGTCGGATGACAGCAACTGTTTTGCCTGCTGCCTTCAATACTTCTGCGACCCGCCGCGTAGTCTGACTCTTGCCAACACCGGTGCGAACAGCGCAGACAGATACCACAGGCTTAGCAGACTCAATGGTTGTGGCCTTGAGCCCCTGGAGTAAGAAATCGGCACCTGCCGCCAGGACTGTAGATCCCTTGTGCATGACATATTCATGAGGGACATCACTGTAGGCGAAGACGACCTCATCAATCTCCTGCTCCTTAATGATACTGATCAGGTCTTCTTCAGCAAAGATAGGGATACCTTCTGGATAGAGATCACCGCAGAGTTCCGCAGGGTACCTGCGGCCGTCAATGTCAGGGATCTGAGTTGCAGTAAAACAGACCACCTCATAGTTTGGGTTATCCCTGTAGACGGTGTTGAAGTTGTGGAAGTCTCTCCCGGCTGCACCCATGATCAATACGCGTCGTTTCATCAACTAATCCTCCCCCGTTCCTTCTAAAGACTGGTCTGCATCACTACATCACTAGTGCAAGGATTGCCTTCTGGGCGTGCAGGCGGTTCTCAGCCTGATCAAATACAACAGACCAGCGCCCGTCAATGACCCCGGCGCTCATCTCCTCTCCCCTGTGGGCAGGGAGGCAGTGCATGAAGATGGACTGCTCTTTCTCGGTCTTTGCCATTACTGCCTCTGTTACCTGGTAGGGAGCAAAGGCCTTGTGGCGCGCTGATGTCTGCTCCTCCTGGCCCATGCTAGCCCAGACATCGGTGTATACTACGTCTGCGCCGTGTACAGCCTTGGCAATGTCCGAGGTAACGAGGATGTCGCCTCCAGCCTGCGCGGCAATCTCACGGGCTGCCATTGTTACTTCCTCATCGGGCCCATACTCCGGTGGGGTAGCAATGGCGCAGCGCATACCCATCTTAGCGCATCCGTACATCAAGGAATGGGCCATGTTGTTTCCGTCTCCGACAAAGGCCAGCTTGAGACCTTCGAGACGCCCGAACTTCTCGTAGACTGTCTGCAGATCCGCCAAAACCTGGCAGGGGTGAAGCAGGTCTGTTAGCCCGTTGATTATTGGGATGCTTGCGGCCTCTGCCAGTTCCTCAACGTCTGACTGCTCGTAGGTCCGGATCATGATGCCATCCAGATACCGGCTGAGAACCTTCCCGGTATCGGACACAGTCTCGCCCCGGCCCAACTGCAGGTCATTGGCGCTCAGGTACAGGGCATAGCCGCCCAGTTGCCAGGCGGCCACCTCAAAAGAGACCCTTGTTCGAGTTGAGGCCTTCTGAAAGATCATCCCCAGGGTTTTCCCGTTGAGGGGGTTATGGGCTTCCCCTGCCTTCTGCCGGAGCTTCATCATCTCTGCGGTCTTAATGAACTGCCAGAGTTCCTCAACGGTGAAGTCCTTCAAACTCAGGAAGTCTCTGCCCTTCAGATCTACCGCCATTTCCTATCTCCTCCTATTCCTTGATGTTGCATGTTTGTAGGGTCATTCCTGGACAACGCTGACCTTCCCGCCGCAGGAGGCGCACCTGTCGCCTTTCAAGCCGATGCTCTTGGCCCCGAAGCCCGTTCGCCTGATCAGTGTGGAGCTGCAGTTCGGACAATAGCTTGCGCTGGCCTCGTGATCCCAGGCGTTACCTATATAGACGTAATTGAGCTTCTCAAGGGCTATTCCCCGCGCCTTCTTCAGTGTTTCAACCGGTGTGGCGGCCTCCCTCATCTGGTACTGAGGGTAGTATCTCGAAAAATGGAGGGGGATGTCTGGGTTCACTGAGGCTACCCAGTCTACTAGCGCCCTTATGTCTTCCTTCGAGTCATTACAGCCGGGAATCACCAGGTTTGTTATCTCAATATGGCAGCCCATCTCGGTGGCGGCCTCAACGGTTCTCAGTACCGGAGTGACGTGCCCTTCACAAATCTCATGGTAGAAATCATCTTTCATTGCCTTCACATCAATGTTGAGGGCGTCAATCTTAGGCAGCAGGTCTCTCAGGGGTTCCGGGTTGATGTAGCCATTGGTTACCAGGACGTTCTTCTGTCCCAAGCCCCGTACCAGATCCACCGTATCCATCAGGTACTCGTACCACATCAAGGGCTCCGAATAGGTGTAGGCTACTCCAATGGAATCTCCCTCGACAGCTGCCTCCCTGGCCAACTCAGCAGCCCGTTGGGGCATCACCACTGAATACCCTGGCTCCCCCTGGGATATCTGCCAGTTCTGACAAAAACGGCAGCCCAGGCTGCACCCAAAGGTTCCTAACGACAGGATATTCCTGCCGGGGTAGAAGTGGTACAAGGGTTTCTTCTCTATGGGGTCGATGCCAATGGACGTTACCTTACCGTAGTTTGTTACAACCAGAACCCCATCATTGTTTACGCGGGTCTGACAGAAACCCCTTTCATTTGGCTGAATGAAACACCCTTGAGGGCACAGAAGACACTGAACCGCCCCTTCTGCCCTGGGGCGATAGTGGCTTGCTTCCCTTGTGCCTGGGGTCTGTTCTGAACCCGTGGCTATGCTGACAACCTCCTGTCTGGGGATACTAGGTTCTCCCTTGCTCCCTTCTGAAACTTCTGGCGCCATCATGGCTCTGACACTAATGGTACCGGGTCACGGTAAATCTATAGATGCTGACATCGTCGTCGGCCGGGCTGATGCCCGCCTTCTGCTTGGCAATTGTCAGCTGTTCCTCCACAGTATCTACCCCCTCCAGCCCTGGAAGGAGTAGACCGCGCTGTCGGGTTCCCTTCTCCACGACAACCCCGTAGCGCTCAGGGTCTAGATCATCTGGACCATCGACAGGCTCCGGCTTTGAGAGAACATCCACACTAATACTGAGTTCGCGGGCTTCCTCAAGGGAAACCGGCATGAAGCGGGGATCCCGGAAGGCGGCGCTCAGGGCGTTCTCGCGGACCTCTTCTACCAGGTTTGCCTGGGTGGGACCTATCGTTCCAATACAGCCTCGGAGTTGACCACCACTCTTGAGGGTAACAAAGACACCTGCCCGGGTTTTGGCCATGGGGGCCATGCTCTCACCATCTACCTCTCCCTCAGGTGAAATATCCCCATCCTCAAGACTCTTGAGAATTGTAGAGTGGGCCAACTCCACCAGGGGGTGCCGATGTTCACCATTGTCAGCAGAGGCTCTAAAGGATGCCACAAGGTACCCAACTCCAAATGGACCTTCATAGGAGAGCACCTTGGACGAAAACCGTCCCCCGCCCATGGCCCCTAGTAGCATTATCAGGGGCCTGAGGCCACACTCACCGGCCTTGCTGACGAGCTTCTCATCCAGGGCAAAAACTCTATCGATTTCATTGCTGCTGATGGCGTCACGCACCGCCTGGTCAAAGTCCTTGCCCTGAGGGTCGTAGCCGGCAGGGGCGTCAGGGGTGAGCCTGTGGGACATATCTCCGCTGGCAATGAAGGCCGCCGTGACGCCGACTTTCTCGACGGCCTGCGCAATGGCCTTGCCTGCCTCGTAGACCTGGTTGTAGGGCAAGACTCCCAGCCCGAGGTATACCAGATCGGCTCTCAGGCCCTCTTCCACCAAGAACCATAGCGGAACAACAGAGGCATAGTCAAGGTGCCCCCCCTCATCAGCGCCCCAACGGCGAAGCCCCTCACCGTCAAGGACTACAGATGGCAGCCCGCTGGATTCCATTGCCTCACCGATGGCTGCCGCCAACTCCCGGTTGGCAGACAGAGAAACGCCGATTTTACCGGCGCCAAAGTCCCTGAGGTCACCGCTGTATTCAGACAGGTCCACTACAGGGAAGGAATCACTGAAGGCAGGTCCATGAGGTGAGACGACGATGACCACCTCTGGGGCTATCTCAGCGAGATCCTTCCCCACCTGACGAAGGGCTGCAGCCGTATTTGCGACTTCGGCGGCCCGGCCACCTCCGACAGCGGGTACAATAATGGGCGCGTGGGGAGCTAATGCTCCGTAGATGATCTTCCCCTTCTCCATTCCCAGCACTCCTTGAATTTCTGTTTTATACATTCGTGTATATTATGATAAGTCCTGCCATTTACGATGGTTAGTTTCTCCGCCGAAGGTGTTTTTATCAGTTCGGTCCGGAGCCTGTAACCCCGATGGTATCAGATGCGAACCACTCAAGCAGGGACTTGAGCATTGCCCAGGCAACCCTCCGCTGGTACTGGCCTGTTGACAGCAACTCTCTTTCCCTGGGGTTCGATAGGAAGCCAACCTCAACAGTGACGGCTGGCGCCTCAACGGCCTCCATCAGATAGATGTTTTGGCGCCTTAAAGGCCTCCTGGTTGTATCCGTCATCTCAACGAAGACCTGTTGCACAGCGGCTGCCAACAGGGCGTCCCTCTCGCCTTTTCGAGGGTCATAGAAGGTCTGGGCTCCGTACCACCGGGGAGAGTTAATAGCGTTGGCGTGAATGCTAATAAAGGCGTCGGCCCCCACTCTGTTGCTGACCTCTGCCCTCCGGCGCAAATCCGAAGCCTTCCGCGCCCCCAACCTGTCTTCTTCCTCTGAGGCAAGGTCCTCATCGGATTCGCGAGTCATGACGACGATGGCGCCTGCTTCCTCCAGAAGACGCCTCAATTGAAGCCCAATGGCCAGTACGATATCCTTCTCCCTGACGGTATCTGTAGCAAGGAACCCCGGGTCTTCTCCCCCGTGTCCCGGGTCAATCACAATTACCTTCCCCACAATGCTCGTGGCGGAAGCAGTGGTGGTCGTTCCGGGAAGAATCGGCAGTTCGGCGCTGCGCGCCACCACGCTGAAAATCAGGATTGAGAGGAGCGCCAGGGCCGCGGCCTGGGCGCGGACCGTTGGTGTTGGCCTCAATAGTCATCCCTCCAGTTCCAAGTCCACATGACTGACGGCAGGTCGGAGCAGTGTTTGAAAGACCCGAGACCCTGCCGACTGTTTAAGCTTTTAGTAAAGGGTATGACTCAAACCAGAGGGTATGCCCCGGACTGGGCAGATGAGGGTAGACATAAAAGAAGGGCTGGATAAATCCAGCCCTTGCAGTCTGTAGGATATTAGAGTCTCCAAACTAACGCTTGGAGAACTGTGGAGCCTTCCGAGCCTTCTTCAGTCCGGGCTTCTTGCGCTCTTTCATCCGGGGGTCGCGAGTCAACAGCCCCGCCTTCTTCAGCGGTAGGCGGTATTCCTCGTCTACCTCTAGCAAGGCCCTGGAAATACCATGACGGATTGCCTCTACCTGCCCAGTAATACCGCCACCCAAGACAGATACCTTAGCATCGTACTTGCCCATGGTCTCTGTAACCTTGAAGGGCTGTGACAATGTCATCTGAAAGGGCTTCATAGGAAAGAAGTCCTCAAGGGGCTTATCGTTAACTGTTACCTTGCCGGTACCTGGAGCCAAAAACACCCGCGCAACGGCAGTCTTCCTACGCCCCGTGCCGTAATAATAAGGGTTTGCAGCCAAAGCAAGACCTCCCTTCATCAAGACTAGAATCCTTTTGATCCTCTAACCCTGCAAGCTCAAAATCATAGGCCTACCCGAAGAACAACGGGCTACAGCGCCCACTCTTTGGGCTGCTGTGCCTCGTGGGGATGATCTGGACCACGGTAGACCTTAAGCTTCTTGATCATCTTCCGGCCCAACCTGTTATGGGGAATCATGCCCCGAACAGCCTTGTAAACCGCCAGTTCCGGCTTATCCTTCATCAGACGCCGGTAGGTCATCTCCTTCAGGCCTCCGGGATACCTTGAGTGACGATAGTAGATCTTGTTGTCAAGTTTCTTGCCGGTGAGAACGACCTTGTCAGCATTGACCACAATCACATGGTCACCCACGTCGAGGTGGGGAGTGAATGTTGGCTTGTGCTTACCGCGAAGAACAGTAGCGATCTGACTGGCGAGACGGCCAAGGGTCTTGCCCTCAGCATTCACCACGAACCAGTCGCGCTCAATGTCTTCCTTCCTGGGCATGTGGGTAGTCTTCACTGTCGCTTTCCCTCCTCCCGTCCTGCACTGCTTGGCAGCACGTCATTTAACATTATCTCACTGATTTTTTAGGTTGGCAAATTCCTCTTTCTTATAGAAAACCTTCACCAGGTACAGCCCCTGAGGACGCCCCGTCGGGGGCGCCGCTCTCCGGTCCCGGGCCTCAACAACTGCCTGGGCATCAAGCTCATCCAATTCTCCTCTGCCAACAGCAGTAAGGAGACCAACAATATTCCTGACCATCTTGTAAAGGAACCCATCGGCAGCCGCATCGATGTACAGACACTGCCCTCGGTCCTGGCCCTGCCAACCCCACATGGGATTGCGCTCATCAACCCTGACCTCATGAACCCTGAGGTAGAACAGGTCCCTAACCGGGTCAGTCCCCGCGCTGCCCGCAGCCCAGAACGACGAGAAGTCGCTCTTGCCCCGGATGTGATCGCAAGCCCTGTTCATGGCATTGACGTCAAGTCTCTGCCGCGAGTAACCCGCCAGGTCCCTGTAGAAGGGTAGCGCCACCGGAGCCGAGTAGAGCACATAGCGATAGAGCTTGGCCAGGGCATTCCGGCGGGCATCGAAGTCTGCTTCGACCTCCCTGGCATCGTTTATGCGAATATCACGGGGCAGCGCCGTGTTTGCAGCCGCAGGGATCCGATCTGTCGGTATGGTCCCGGTAACGTCAAAACTGATGACCTGGCCCGTGGCATGAACCCTTCTATCAGTTCTACCCGCTCCCACAAGCGAGACGCTGTGTCCGCATATCTTCCCAAGGGCCTTCTCCAGTTCACCCTGGATAGTCGGGTGGCGGCTCTGCCGCTGAAAACCGTGGTATGCGGTACCTTGATAGGCCACAGTCGCCATGACCCTTCTTCGCCTCTCAGGGCCATCTCCTCCGGATTTCGCTTTGCAGGATTTCATGGCCTGCCACCACCTGCTCCGTCTTCACTATGCCGCTGGCCCAGACCGGCTGGCCAGAGGGGACCGCGCCTCAAGACAACAAGACAACCGCCTAGAACATGGCAAAACGGGTGTAGGTCACCACTGCCGCAAAACCTAAAGCGATAGCCACCGCTACCCAGTCATGGGTTCCCGTAGCCAGCACCTTCAGGCGAGTTCGCCCCTGGCCACCCCTGTAGGCCCTGGCTTCCATGGCGAGGGCCAAGTCGTCTGCGCGCTTAAAAGCGCTGACAAAAAGCGGGACCAGGAGGGGAACCATACTCCTACCTCTCTGGAGCAGGCTGCCGCTTTCGAAATCAGCCCCACGGGCCATCTGAGCCCGCATTATCCTTGTTACCTCTTGCAATAGCGTGGGCACAAACCGCAGGGCGATGGTAACCATCATCGCCAACTCATGGGCTGGCACCCCAAACCGCTGATAGGGCTTTAGCATGTACTCCATTCCATCGGTCAGGTCAATCGGCGATGTTGTCAGCGTCAATAGCGATGCGCTAATCACCAGCAGTGCCAGTCGCCACGCCATAAAGATGCCCCTGGAAACCCCCTCAACAGTGGCAGTAATGGGTCCTGCCCCAAAGATGACCTGCCCAGGGGTCATGAAAACATGGATTATCATTGTAAACACAATGATGAAGAACACCGGCCTCAGCCCCCTAAGGATAAAGGAGTAGGGCACCTGGGAAAGCTGCAGGGCAGCGACAATGAAACCGGTTAAGAGCATGTAGCCCAAGAACCCGCGAGCTAGAAAGACTATAATCACATAGACCAACAAGATGGATATCTTCACCCTGGGATCTAGCCTGTGTAGTATTGACTCTGCGGGATAGTATTGACCAATGGAGATGTTCTCTAGCATTTCGCACCGCCCCTCTCCAGTAGCCTCTTGGCAAACTCAACTGCTTCATCGATTTCCAGGGCATCCAAAGGGGCGTCAATGCCTCGCTCCCTGAGGGCGTGCATTAGCCTGGCTACTGTAGGGACATCAAGGTCGATCCTGCGCAGTTCCTCAAACTGACTAAAGAGGCTCCTGGGGGTGTCATCCATTACCAGGCGGCCCGCGCTCATTACAATGACCCGCTCAGTGAGACGAGCGATATCGTCCATATCGTGACTGATCAGGATCATTGTCAAGCCCCGTTGCTTGTGTAGCATCGTAAGGTGACGGAGTAGGCTGTCCCTGCCGCGGGGATCCAGACCAGCTGTTGGCTCATCAAGTATTAAGATTTCAGGGTTCATGGCAAGCACGCCCGCCAGGGCTACTCGCCTCATCTGGCCTCCACTTAAGGAGAATGGCGATCCATCCTTAATCGCTTCATAATCCAGTCCAACTGCCCCGATGGCATCACTTACAACTGCTTCAAGCTCAGGTCCCTCAATGCCAAGGTTCTTGGGGCCAAAGGCAACCTCTCTGTACACCGTCTCCTCAAAGAGTTGCTGCTCGGGAAACTGAAAGACAAGGCCAACACGGCGTCGGATCTCCTTCCTTGCCTGTTTATCACCGAGATCCTGGCCCAGTATTCTGATGCGGCCATGCCTGGGAACCAGTAATCCATTCAGATGCTGCGCAAAGGTAGATTTGCCGCTACCTGTCGGTCCGATAAGACCCACCAACTGACCCACTGGTATCTTCAGGGTGATGTCCTGAAGGGCCAGAGATTCAAAGGGCGAGTTGGGATTATAGACGTGGCTGACACCCTCGACCTCTACCGCCCACATAAGTAATCAACCATCGCTTCTACCGTCAGCGCGCTGCGGGGAACTGGGTATCCAGCATTACGAAGGCGTATGGCCAGTTCCACCACTATTGGCACCTCAAGCCCCAACTCTCTCAGTTCCTGGTCCCTGGCAAACACCTCTTCCGGTGAGCCAACCATTGCTATGCGGCCTTCCGACATTACTGCAACCCTGTCGGCGAACACCGCTTCATCCATGTTGTGGGTTATGTGCACCACTGTAATGCCTTGTTCGGCATTGAGGCCCCGGATTGTCTCCATCACTTCTTCGCGGCCAACGGGATCCAGCATAGAAGTGGCCTCATCCAGCACAATGCACCGGGGCTTCATTGCCAGAATACCGGCAATGGCGACCCGCTGCTTCTGTCCTCCTGATAACAGATGAGGTGGCCTGTCACGATACTGCTCCATACCCACCAAGCGCAAAGACTCATCAACCCTGGTGGCAATGTCTTGCCTTGGCAAACCGAGATTTTCAGGGCCAAAGGCAACATCCTCCACGACCTGGGTGGCAACCAGTTGATTATCGGGATTTTGGAACACCATGCCTACTATCTGGCGGATGTCCCAACGCTGTTCCTCACTACCAGTATCAAGGCCGGCAACTGTCACCCGGCCACTGACAGGGATCAACAGTGCGTTCAGGTGTTTGGCCAGGGTTGACTTTCCCGACCCATTGGGTCCAACAACCGCCAAAAACTCCCCTGGCCTTACCTGTAGGTCAATACCCTGTAGCGCCCAGTGCTCAACTGCCGCCTCGTCCTGGGCAAGCTGATAGCTATAGCTCAGGCCCTCTGCTGTTATTATCGCGGTGTCAGCGTCACGTGAGATACTTCCCACTAGCGCTTCCCTCCCCCCAAGTCCAGAGAGCGCGCTTAGCTATTCCCTATCAGTCGACGACGTCTGGTTCAACTAGCTCAAGGACCACCATTGGAGCGGCATCGCCTCTCCTGGGAGCCGCCTTCATTATCCTGGTATAACCACCTTGTCGATTGGTGTAACGTGGAGCAACAGCATCAAGAACCTTCTTAGCTACACTCTCGTCAGTAAGGTACTGAAACACCTGCCGTTTAGCGTGAAGGTCTCCCTTCTTGCCCCAGGTAATCATCTTTTCGGCGATTGGTTGTACTGCCTTGGCCTTGGCGGCGGTGGTCATAATGCTCTCCTGCTCAAACAGGGCTGTTACCATTCTCCTCAGGGTAGCCCTGCGGTGACTGGAGGTCCGACCTAACTTCTGATAACCCATTGCACTTCTCCCTCCCTTTGACCCTGACGTGCAAAGGAACCTGCGGGCTGTCTAGTCATGCGGCTCGGCCAGTGATAGGCCGATGTTGGTCAGCTTATCTTTAATCTCGGCCAGGGACTTTTTGCCCAGGTTCCTGACTTTCATCATGTCGTTCTCCGTCTTTTGGACAAGCTCCCCAACATTATCGATCCCAGCCCTCTTCAGGCAGTTGAAGGAGCGAACCGTAAGATCCAGTTCCTCAACGGGCATCTCAAGGAGCTTGTTGCCTTCGTCTTCCTCTTTTTCAACCATGATTTCCACATCTTCTACTGTCTCGGTCAGGCTTGTGAAGAGGTTGAGATGCTCAATAAGGATCTTGGCTGCCAAGCTCACTGCCTCATCGGGTCGAATACTTCCATCAGTAGTAACCTCTAGGGTCAGCTTGTCATAGTCAGTGACCTGCCCAACACGGGTGTCCTCAACAGTGTATTTCACCTTCACTACCGGGGTGTAGATTGCATCAATCGCGATGGTGCCGATGGGCTGACTTTCCTTCTTGTTTCTCTCTGATGGGACATAACCCCGGCCCTTCTCGACTACCATTTCCATTTCCAGGACGCCATCCTTCTCCAGGGTGGCAATGTGCTGGTCGGGATTGAGAACCTCTACCTCTGGGCCAGCTATTATATTGGCGCCGGTAACGGCACCTTCTCCCTTGGCCTCAATCCTTGCGATGCGTGGCTCATCATCTTGAGTATGCAGCTTAAAATTGAGCCGCTTAAGATTAAGAACGATGTGAACTACGTCCTCTACTACCCCTGGGACTGTTGAGAACTCATGCAGAACCTCTTCAATTTTCA